>JGI11705J14877_10000573_pt1 | contig 22846 bp, 15 predicted proteins | sample Etolaghawater15m_FD_14877 | JGI IMG/M metagenome (IMG submission 14877)
ATCTATTATCCGGGCACCAATAATTATGGTATCATATATGCTGCAACTTTTGGACGTGGATTAATGCGTACTAATACTTTCAGAAAGCCTGTTGCCATTGAAGAAAATGAATCAAATCATGCCGCGGTCGAGGCTTTAAAAATCTATCCAAACCCTGTAATTACCGATGTTACTGTTGAATTTGATGCCCAAATGGCAGGAAATATTGAAATAGGTTTGTATGATTTGATGGGTCGTCAGGTTGGATATCACACAGAGTCTGTAAACAAGGGACTTAACACAATCACTCTTAATCTGGATGGTCTGACCCCAGGAATCTATGTTGTTTCGGCTTTAAACGGCAATAGAAGATATTCTCAGAAATTCATCATAAATTAAATTGTACACTATAATAAACATGTTTATGAAAAAGATTTATTCCATTCTTAGTTTGTTGATGCTTATTTCAATAGCTTTATCAGCACAGACGAAAATATATGCGCCCACCCTGAAATCACCAGACAATGGAAAGCTAAACCAGATGCCTGATGTGGTGATCGACTGGCTCGCCGTAACCGGTATTACGCTGGATATTACCTACGAGGCACAGTTAGCAACACAAACTGATTTTTCAGATGCAGTAACTTTCCCACGTACAGAGCTGACTTCAGTTCAAACCACTGATCTCACTTTTGGTGAGACCTATTTCTGGCGTGTTAGAGCGTTTGACGGTGAGTTGGCCTCTGATTGGTCTTCCGTTTGGTCTTTTACCGTCGTCTGGACTCCAACGCTCCGCTCAGTGCCCAGTGATGGTGCAATGGTTTATTCAAATCCTGAAATTACTTGGAATCCGTTGACAGGGATTACCCATTATCAGTTTCAAATTGATACCTCTTACGCTTGGCATGAAATTTCAAGTGGAGTTTCCATCTCGCTAAATGGAACATATATGGTTAATGAAGCCGATATTTGGGTCGTTGGTAATGGTGGAAAAATTATTCATTTTGATGGCGATGCTTGGACTGTTGTAGAAAGCGGGGTTACATCCGATTTAAAAAGATGTTTGGTTTGTAGATGCGAGTCATGGTTATGCAGTTGGTGCTGGTGGAACAATCATTTTCTATGATGGCAGCACATGGTCGGAGCAAGCTTCGGGTATATCAACTGATCTCTTTGGCGTTAGCTTTGCTGATGCAGATAAGGGAGTTGCGGTTGGTGCCGGTGGCAAAATCCTAATGTACAGCACAGGGGTATGGACCTCTGCATCAAGCCCTGTTACAACGGATATTCAAGATGTTGCAGTGGTTGCTGAAAACAATATCTGGGCCTGTGGAAAAAGTAAAATGGTACTCCACTATGATGGAAATGCCTGGTCGAGTGAGGAAGTTGGAACAAAGGACTATTTTGGCATCAGTTTTCAGGATGAAAACAATGGTTGGGTTGTTGGGAAAACAGGATCAATCTATCGTTACGATGGCGCAGCCTGGATACAGGAATATACAAATATTACTAAAGATTTATTAGGAGTTAGCGTATCCAACTTCAAAGGGTATGCTGTCGGTAAAAGTGGCACTTTGCTCGCACTTGAGGGAGGCTGGTCTCTTGTAAGCTCCGGAACAACCAAAGACTTACAAAGCGTGTTCGCTTATGGCGATAATTTTGGCCTTATCGTTGGGGCATCAGGAACTGCGTTGGAAAAAACAAATGTTGGCTTTAACAGCCCCGATCTGAAAACCATAACACAGCCAAAAACAATTACTGCTTATACCTTAGCTAATTTGGCTTATGGGCAGACCTATTATTATCGTATCAGAGCTATTCACGGAAGTGATACCTCAGCGTGGTCGCAGGTAAAATCCATGACAACCTATCCAACGGTTGACTTGGCTGCCCCGGCTGATGGTGCTGAAGTGGATCTGGAAATTTTGGCCAGTTGGACAGATTACGAAGGAACTGCAGAATACACATTGGAAGTTGACGACAATGAAGGTTTTTTAACACCTTACATGGCCAGTTCTGATTCAAATTCTGCCTATGTTGAGTTAAACCATTTTGGTCATCAATACTATTGGCGTGTATTGGCAGAAAATGCTTTTCATATCTCCGGCTGGTCTGAGGTGTTTACTTTCACGACCAAAAATTCAATCGCCTTAACAACACCTGAGAATGGAACAACGGAAGTGTCTTCTTGTCCTAAATTTGTTTGGGAAGGTATTTTAGGCGTGCCGCATTATGAAGTTTGGCTTGCTAAAACTGCTGATTTTGCAGATCCGGTTTCATCAACAACTGATGCACCGTTTTTACAATGTGCGGCTCCAATGGATCGTAATACAACGTATTTCTGGAAAGTTCGTGGGCTAACTTTAGTTGATACTTCAGCATGGAGTCCTGTGTGGTCGTTCACCACCGAAGGATACATCGGGATAAATGAAAATCTCAATGCAGAGGCTTTAACTGTTTACCCTAATCCCAATAGTGGACAGTTCGTGTTGCAATTGGAAAGTTATACTTCTGATAACTACCGGGTAAAAGTTGCCGACATTACCGGACGCATTGTTTATGACGAACAAGTTAGCTGTGTCCCGGGTGAGAATAAAATGAACATTGTATTACCTGAAGTAAACCAAGGTATTTATAACCTGATTATTTCGAAAGGCGAGGAATCGATTTCTCAAAAGATACTCGTTCAATAACTAGGGTGATTTCGATTTATAAGGGAGAGGCGCAAATTGCGTCTCTCCCTTTTTATTTTTGACCTGTGCTCAGGTTTTATATTGTCTTTGTTATCCTGTCATGTCAATTAACCATTCTCAAGTGAGGCTAATCTGTCGCATTTGGAAGGCAGGATAAATTTCTGAATGGCTCGTTTGAAAAACTCACAACCCAAATGATGACTTGACTTTGAAGCTGTAAAATTAGCCGCGCCAAAAACATGGTTTGCCTTTTTATATAACTCCAGTGTTTTAATTGCTGGCAATCTTGGCTATTGATTAATAAAACGTTATCAATACTTGTTGTACCGTTTTCCGAAGTTGATGTTAAGATAAAGTCCGGGAAAGACAATCTGATCGGTTTTGTCGGCCATGATCGAAAGTCCCGTTGGCAACACATCAACAACCCCGCCTATTTCAAGAGATTTTATAGAAGTGCTTTTCGATCCATATTCGAAATTCAGTCCGGCTTTAAGGTAAATACCGGGATGTAAGGTAATTTCGCCCAGCCCGGTTGTGAAAGGTGCTCGTCCGTATATTATTGTGCTGGAGTGTTTTTCCGGGTTAAATCTCTCTTCTTTAAGGACAAACTGAGTTCCATTTCCACTTATATCTTCAATAACATAAAGGTAATATGGTTTGGCCAGGCCAAGCGAAAAGCCCCCACCATACAACATCCTGACTTCTACACCACCCCAGTAGGGCTTTCTGTTGAGCAACTTTTTCCAAATAACACCAGCTCTTAAAAAAAATGCATCGTTATATTTTCCATAAACGTAACGACGTGAATTTACAAAATACGGATTAACAAGCTTAACTTGCCGGTACGACCGCATGCTTACAAATTCAAATTCGATCATGCGGGTTTTGAAAATGGATTGTCTGCCTCCGGTTCTGAAATTTATCCCCAGACCCAGATTGTGCAGTGTGACGCCATAAGTATATTGTTTGTTGTAAAGAATCTTGTTTTCTACTGAATCGACCTCTTCAGTGTCGAACTGGGCATAAACAAATAATCCGGAGAATATCAAGATTAGCAACAATGATATTTTCCGAAATGATAACATAGCTACAACATTCTGATTTTGATGAGATCATCAAATATCAACAAAAGGCTTGCCAAAGACGCTGCCAGATTTAATACCTGGATTCTTTTTGAAACTTTTGTGTTTCTCCGTATGCTGCGCATTTACTTGAAGATTTGCATGCACTGGCAAAAATGGCAATGAGTATAATGGTTGATATCAGGACGATTATTTTTTTCATACCTTTACTAAAATAAACATAATTTGCTTTCGACAAAGAAAAGCAGATTTTGGTTAAATAACAAGATTTTTATTCTTTTATTATCCTAAATAGTATAATTATTTATGACAGAAGTAAACGTTGAGTTAGAAGAAGGGTGGAAAGCTGCTCTAAATCAAGAATTTTCAAAACCCTATTTTCATCAATTGATTGATTTTCTGAGGTTGGAGAAAAAGAATCAGGTTGTTTTTCCCCCTGGCCCACTTATTTTTTCCGCATTCAACCTTACGCCTTTAACCAGGGTTAAAGTGGTTTTGTTAGGGCAAGATCCTTATCATGGATATGGTCAGGCGCACGGACTGTCGTTTTCTGTACCNGATGGNNTGGCNTTACCTCCTTCTCTGAAAAATATTTTTAAGGAATTGCAAAGCGATTTNGGGATTNCGCCTCCCGCTTCGGGTAACTTGTCGGGCTGGGCAAGGCAAGGGGTACTTTTGTTGAACACAACCCTGACCGTTCGGAAGTCAGCGCCTGCTTCCCATTCAGGTAAGGGATGGGAAATATTTACCGATGAGGTTATCAGAGCGCTCTCGCTATACAGGGCAGGCATCGTTTTCTTGTTGTGGGGAAAACATGCTCAAAATAAATTGGCATTGATTGATACCGATAAACATTTCGTATTAACAGCCCCACATCCGTCGCCTTTTTCTGCTCACAGTGGTTTTTTTGGATGCAAACATTTCTCTAAAACCAACGAAATTCTAAGCCAAAATGGACTTGAACCTGTTGTTTGGGAATTATTTTAATTGTGAAAAGTTAACGATACAATATATTTTGTAGTTTTACCGACCATAATTATAAACAAATCGTGTATGAAAAAAATTACTTTGTTTTTATTGTCGGCGTTTTTTCTATCGACGACAGTATTTGCAGGCGGATATCAGGTTCGTTTGCAGGGAAATAAGCAAAACGGAATGGGCCTTGTTGGAACTTCCCTGAATATGGGGTCGAGTTCTATATTCTACAATCCGGGCGCGCTATCGTTAATGAAGGATAAGCTTCATTTTGAGGTGGGTGCAAGCGGTATTATGTCGAACATCGATTTTCAGATGGAAGGCACAAACTCTAATTGGCAGCCAAACAATCCTGTCTCGACACCTTTTTATGTGTATGGTGCAGGTAAAATTAATGAAATGATTTCGGTAGGGGTTGGTGTTTACACTCCCTATGGTAGCACAGCTAAATGGGATGAAGACTGGGCAGGTAAGTTCCTTATCCAGGACATTGCGCTAAAAGCTATTTTTATTCAGCCTACGATTTCGTTTAATTTCAACAACAAATTTGGCATTGGAGCAGGTTTTATTCTTGCCACAGGCGATGTCGAAATCAATAAAGCCATCAACTATAGCGACAATGCAAAGGCTAACCTCAAAGGGTCTACCTTGAGCTATGGTTTCAACGTGGGTGCTTATTATCAGGCTACTGATAAATTGTCTTTTGGAATCGATTACCGCTCAAAAATTACCATGAAAATGGAAGGCGGCGATGCTACTTTTACTATACCAACGGCGTTGCAAACCACCATCCCTCCGACCAACAAATTTGACGCCGAATTGCCTTTGCCGGCAAACCTCGATTTTAGTGTAGCATATCAGGCAACCGACAAGCTCCTGTTGGCTTTCGAGCTCGATTGGGTAATGTGGGGCGTTTATAAAAACCTGGAATTTACTTTTGAAGAAAAGGGGGAGTTGCTCAATTCATCTGACCCCAGAGAGTACAAAGATACTTTTATTCCTCGTCTTGGTGCACAGTATGCTGTGAACAGTAAACTCCATTTACGTGCCGGTATGTATTATGATCAGTCACCTACCAACGAAGATTATTTTACTCCGGAAACAGTAAGCCTGAACACGTTTGCCTATACCCTTGGACTATCGTACAGCCCGATTGATATGTTAAGCATTGATGTATCATTCTTGCAACTCTTTGGCCAAAAGGCAGAAAAAAGCTATGTTCCCGATAATTTCAACGGAACATATCAGTCAATAACTTATATTCCCGGACTTGGTGTTAGTTTTAAATTTTAATCTTAAAAAGAAAGAATCATGAAAATTAGATATTTTGTTTATTTGGTTCTGTTTGCTTTTCTGGCATCATGTAAGCCCGAGGTAAATGAGTTTACTCCGAGTAAAGGAACCGCTGACTTCACTACTTATGTTGCTTTAGGTAATTCACTTACAGCCGGATATGCCGATGGAGCCCTGTATAAATCAGGACAGATGTATAGCTTTGCAAACATACTCGGACAACAGTTTGAAACTGTTGGCGGTGGTAAATTTGTTCAACCGGTTGTGAATAGCGAATTTGGCGTATTACCAGGAAAACTTAAACTGGGTTATAGCATCGATTGTTTGGGTGTGACCGGCTTAGGTCCTGTTTCGGATGCCGGAGATCTGGACTCTTATACAAACCACGTGGATTATGCCGTAAACAACATGGGTGTTCCCGGAGCAAAAGTGATCCATTTATTAGCTCCCGGTTATGGAAACATCCAGAATCTGCCTTTAGGCCTGGCCAATCCTTACTTTGTGAAATTTGCTGCCACTCCTGATATCACTGTTTTGGAGCAGGCGCTAAGTCTTTCTCCTACTTTTTTCTCCTTGTGGATTGGTAACAACGATGTGTTAGGCTATGCCACTTCCGGTGGAGTTGGCGATGCAATAACCCCTGTTGATCAGTTTGGTGGCGCATACGCCATGCTTGTTCAAAATCTGACACAAGGTGGAGCAAAAGGCGTGTTGGCCAATATCCCTAGTATTACCGACGCTGCCTTCTTTACAACAATTCCTTACAATATTGTGGCCATTCCGGATACCATGCAATATGCTGTCGATGCATTAAACGCAGCGTATGCTGGTTACAACGCAGCGATGGAACAAATGGGAAAACCCTACCGTATTCATTTTCAGTTGGGGCCAAACCCTATGGTGATTCAGGATCCAGGCATGGAAGGTGTGCCTGAACCCTTGATGTTCCGCCAAATGACGGCAAACGAACTGGCATTGCTCACTTTACCTCAGGATTCGATTAAATGCGCAACTTGGGGAAGTGCGATTCCTGTGCCGAATCAGTACATCCTTACTGAAACAGAAATTGCTAATGTAACAGAGGCCATTACCCAGTTCAACGACATTATTAAAAGCACCGCCACAAATAATGATCTGGCTTTTGTTGATTTTAATGCCATTATGCATCAGGTAGCTACTACAGGTCTCATGTTTGAGGGCGTGACCTTTACTCCTACATTTGTACAGGGTAATTTATTCTCTCTCGACGGTATTCACCTTACTCCGCAGGCCAATGCGTTGGTTGCTAATTATTATATTGACGCCATCAACGCCAAGTACAGTGCCAATGTACCCAAGGTTTCAATCACTAGTTATCCCCCAATTCAGTTTCCATAAACTGAAAACAGAAATAATAGGAAAAAAAAGGCTGCTCTTTGAGCAGCCTTTTTCTTTACCAGTTGTAATCGCATTCGTTCCAAAGCTTTCTTTCTTCTTCAGCCGTAATGCCTTCCGCTTCCTCGGGAGTGTATTTTTCTGAAGTTTTCTCAAACATGCAATCGCAAAAGTCAACTGCATTTTTCTTTTCAACTCCGTTTTCCTCCATAAATGTCATGCACCTTGATTTCCATGCCTCTTCCTGAGCATCGCTCCATGTGTCTGATTTAGATTCGCAGTTGCAGGCTGAAGCAAGCAATACAATGCTGGTTGCCAATAAAAAGGTTTTTAAAATTTTCATGAAATGATTCTTTAAATTATTTACTGATTAATGTTTTCAACGCTAAAAGTCAAAAGTAAAAAATAAATCGATTGAAACTGTTTACTTTTGTCAAAATTCAAAATAGTTTGTACTTCGCATGAGAGAAATAGTTTTTGCTACAAATAATCAACATAAACTTGATGAAATCAGGGATATTGTATCAGGATCAATAAGTATACTGAGTTTGTCGGATTTAGGCTTCTTTGACGATATTCCTGAAACAGGTGTTACCTTACAGGAAAATGCTTTGATTAAGGCTGAACACATCTACAAGTTTTTTGGTGTAAATTGTTTCGCCGACGACACAGGATTAGAAATTGATGCACTAAATGGTCGCCCGGGAGTGTATTCTGCCAGGTATGCTGGCGAAGGCTGTACTTTTACCGACAACGTGAAGAAAGTGCTGGCCGAATTGTCTGGTGTTGAGAATCGTAAAGCCAGATTTCGTACCGTTATTTCATTGATTCTTGAGGGCAGAACGTATTTTTTTGAAGGAGCAGTCGAGGGGATTATTGAAAAGGAATTCAAGGGACATGGAGGTTTTGGATATGATCCGGTTTTCACACCGCTGGGATATACCAAAACTTTTGCCGAAATGGATGCTGCCGAGAAGAATAGAATAAGCCACCGGGGTTTGGCTGTTGCCAGGCTTACTGAATTTTTGCAACATGTTTGATTAGAAGGGTGCTATAAAAACATGTTCTCAACAGCCATACTGAAGAGCTTGGATATAGATAATCCCATCGCCTCGGCTTGCTGAGGTAAAATACTTGCTTCTGAAATGCCTGGAACTGTGTTGATTTCTATAAAATAGATGCCATCAGTCGAAACAATATAATCAATCCTGACAAAGCCTTTGCAGTCAAACTTGTTGTACAAAAAAGCACTGGTTGTTTTGATGTCGATTTCGGCCTTGGAGTTCAGGTTGACAGGTGGTGTAATTTCATCAGCCATCCCCTTCGTATACTTGGCTTCGTAATCGAAAAATTCGTTTTTGCTCACAATTTCGGTTAGCGGAAACACAAGAAGTTCGTTTCTGTTTTTAATGAGTCCGCAAGCAATTTCACGACCTTCGATAAACTCTTCAATAATCACCCGGGTGTCGGCTTCGAGTGCTTTTTCGATGGCCTTTCTGAGCAAAGTTGGTTCTTTTACTTTGGTTATTCCAACACTGGATCCACTGCAGGCGGGCTTTACAAACAAGGGCATGCCGAGGGTTTCAACGATGGTTTTTTCATCTATCTGCTGACCTGCTGTAAATGAGACTGATCGGGCCATTTTGATATTGAATGCTGAAACAAATTTATTACACAGGTATTTATTAAAAGTCAGGGCTGAAACATCAGCGCTACATGAAGTGTAGCGGATATTTAGCATGTCAAAATAGCCCAGTAATTTGCCATCTTCTCCTGGTGTGCCATGAATGGCGTTAAATACACCATCAAACTTTATTGGATTGCCTTTTTCAAGTTCCAGGGTGAAGTCGTTTTTGTTTATTTCGGTTCTATTTCCTTTCGCATCCTGGTAGTACCAACTGCTTTTTGTGATAACAATCAGAAAGCTGTTGTAAAGTCTTGCATCCAGATTGTTTGCGACCACCTTGGCACTGCTGATTGAAATGTCGTATTCACCCGAATATCCTCCACAAACGATAGCAATATTTTTCATTGATAATGATTATTAAGATGATCAAAGGTAGAGCAATTTCTGAACACAAATCAAAAGTGATTTTAGTTTTTTTTGGGTTTCTTTTTTGCTGCTTCTCTCAGGTAGGATTTCATTTACTTTCATCAGGCATTTTAAAATATGTTACCTTTGTCGCCTGACAATAAAAACCTGTAAACAAAGTTTATGGAGTGAAGAGTTTTGTAATTTTCTACTGTTACGAAATATGGGCTTTTTTGGATTTTTAAAAAAACGAAAATTTTACCTGCATCTGGTTGTGGCCATTGGTTTGTCCATAATTCTTTTGTTTGCTGTATTGAAGTTGTTAGATGTCTTTACAAGGCATGGGGATGTTTATCTCGTTCCGAATTTTGAAGGCCAGACGCTGGATCGCCTTACGGAGAATAACTTTGATGAGTATTTTACTTTTTTAATAATCGACTCATTGTATGACCCTTTGCGGGAAAAGGGTTCGGTAGTGCTTCAAAACCCAAAGCCAGGATCGAAAGTTAAGCAAGGACGTCATGTTTATCTCACCACTGTGGCTGAACTTCCTGAGAAAGTGGTTATGCCCAATCTCAAACATTTGAGTTTGCGACAGGCTTTGGTTACACTGCAATCGGTGGGTCTCGAGGTGGACGAACTTAGTTACATGCAGTATTTTGCTCGAAATGCCGTTGTAGATCAGTTGTTTAACGGTGAGCCCATCGAGCCTGATACCGAGATAGTAAAGGGATCAGCTGTTGAGCTTGTGTTGGGTAAGGGAGAAACCCTTACAAAAGTCAGTCTGCCAATGCTTATTGGTCTTACGCAGCAGGAAGCAAAGGCATCAATTCATTACAACTCGCTGAATGTTGGTCAGGAGTATTTTCAGGAATCTTTTGACCCGATTCATTCCAGGGTTTACAAAACCGATCCGCCTGTGTTGTCAAAAGGTCTGCTTGATCTGGGCGCAAAAGTTAATTTGTGGTATCGCTCGGATGAGTTTTTTAACTTTGACGAATACATTAAACAATTTGAAATTGATTCATTAAAAAGTGATACCATCGTTGTTAATCGATATTTAATTGAGGATGAGTAAGAAGATTTATATAGCCTTGTTGTTTTTGCTGGGTATTTCCTGTGCAGTTGGTCAGGAAGTTATTGTTGGCTTGCAAGTGAATGAAGCTTTGCTTTATCATGCTGAAAAAGAAACTGCTACAAAAAGAGGGTGCGATTGTAATCGAAATGTTGAGGTAACCTCGATTGATCTTCCTGTTTTTGATGATTTTTCGCTTTCGAAGGTATATCCTGACACTTTATTGTGGGCAGATCGTGATGTTTTTATCAACAAAGATTTTCCTTTTATGCCGCCTAATGTGGGTGCAGCTACATTCGATGCTATCGACTATACCGGAAGTGTGTATTCGGATGCCGTGTGGTTTCCTCCATTTATTGCCGACCGGTTGACGTCCAGGCCTATTCGACTCGATAGTTTGCTTTCGCTGGAAAGGGCACTGAGTCCAGCCGACTCCCTCTATCTCAGTTTTTTTTATCAGCCGCAAGGTACAGGTGACGAGCCTGAGCCCTGGGATACACTTGTGCTTGAGTTTGGAGTGCCGTCCGGCGATTCTGTATTTGCCCGAATGGATTCAATCACGTTATTGGCTGACTTGATCATGATACCCGGTCAAGACACCATCCGCATGTTTGACACTTTGTGGGCTCCTGCTGGTTTGGGATGTAATCCATCTGTTTTCATGATTAATTTTGACCCTGAGCCCATTGTACGAGGTCAGGAAATAACCATCCCTTGCGATTCAGTATATGAGCCGGTGACTTCGTGGCAAAAGATGTGGTTTGCCGAGGGGATGAAACTTTCAGAGTTTAGGGAAGCAACAGGCCGCGACTTTTTGCAGGTCATGGTTCCTGTACTTGATTCTGTCTGGTTTAACCCGGATTTTCAATTCAGGTTTTACAATTATGCCAGTATTTCCGATGATATCATTCCTACCTGGAAATCCAACGTGGATCAATGGAACATCGACTTTGTTTATCTGAACTACAACCGCTCTGCGGGCGATACAACCTACCGCAAGCTGACTTTCTCACAGCGGGCTCCTTCGTTTTTAAATGATTATCAGTCGATGCCTTACCGTCAATATAAAAATGACCCAACTAACTCCATTCGTCAACAGTTTCAAATGTATATTGCCAACCTCGACAATGTGGAGCATAATACGGCTTATGAGTACCGCGTTAGTCAGGTTGCCGGTAATTACGCCTATCGCTACAATGGAGGAAACTGCAACCTTAGTCCGTTTTATGTAGCTGGTTTTCAGCAGTGTGAAGGGTGTGGTGCTGCTCATGCCTGCCCACCCGTACAGGCTCTGTTTAATATTGACTTATCAACCGATACGGCCTCGTACTTAATAAAGCACTACATTAGCGATTCATCTGACCAAAACACCATTGTGGATTCGTTGATTTATCGTCAGGGTTTTTATAATTATTTTGCGTATGATGACGGAACACCTGAACTGGGTTATGGTCTGGTTCCGGCTGGTGCTGAATTAGCTTACCAGTTTAACGTGTCGCTGCCCGATACTTTGCAGGGGGTACAGATGTATTTTAACAAAACGTTGAACAATGCCAACGAAATATATTTTGTGCTAAAGGTTTGGAACGACAACAACGGAAAACCGGGCGAGCTTATCTATCAGCAGGAAAACCAAAAAGTGGCCTGGCAGGAAGGACTTTATCATTTCATGCCTTACATGCTTGACGAACCGCTTATTGTTTCGGGTACATTTTATGTGGGGTGGGAGCAATACACCGAAGACAATCTGAATATTGGTTTCGATACCAACAATGATAAACATACACACATCTTTTACAACACCAACGACGATTGGTACAACAGTTCCTTTGCCGGCGCTCTCCTGATACGCCCCATTGTGGGTTCTGACCTCGTGCTCGGAAACAGGTTTTCTGAAACACCTCAGCCATCAGGCTCTTTGCTCCTTTTTCCAAACCCTGCCTCAAGCCATGTGCGCTTTACGCATCCTGATTTTCAGGCTGATACTTACGCGGACATTTCCCTCTTAAACATTTACGGATCTGAGTTGCTTAAGGTTTACAGCAACGAGCGTGAACTGAATGTTGCGGGATTGCCTTCAGGATTGTATTTCGTCCGCGTTGTCATAAACCACAGGTCTTACACGGCCAAGTTGTTGATTAATAACTAAGAATGGAGAACTATAACGAGTTTGTTGAGGAGGAAAGTTCCGACCTTTATGAACATTACCATATTATTGTCGACCGGGGGCAGTCGCCTTTACGGGTAGATAAATTCCTATACAACAGGATTGTAAATGTCTCCCGGAATAAAGTGCAGCAAGCGGCCAAAGCAGGTAACATTCTGGTAAACAAGCAATCTGTAAAGTCAAATTACAAAGTAAAACCGCTCGATGAAATATCGGTGGTTATGACTTATCCGCCCCGTGATGTCGAGATTTTTCCTCAGGAAATTGATTTGGAAATTGTGTATGAAGATGATGATGTTTTGGTGGTGAATAAACAAGCCGGGTTGGTCGTTCATCCCGGGTATAACAATTACACAGGCACGCTTTTACATGGTTTAGCCCATTATTTTAAAGAAACTAATCAACTCGAAAAAGTAGAGAATGGATTTGGCTATCTTGTCCATCGCATCGACAAAGACACCTCGGGGTTGCTCCTTGTGGCAAAAAATGAAATGGCACAGACCAAACTCGCCAAGCAGTTTTTCGATCACTCGATACAGCGTACTTACCATGCGTTGGTTTGGGGCGATGTGGAGGCAGAAGAGGGAACCATCACCGGACACATTGGCCGCAGCTTGAAAGACAGGAGGGTAATGACTGTTTTCCCCAATGGGGAATATGGAAAAGAAGCTGTTTCACATTACAAAGTGCTCAGACGCTTTGGCTATGTCACTTTGGTGGCTTGTCAGCTTGAAACCGGACGAACACATCAAATCAGGGCGCATTTTCGCTACCTGGGTCATCCGCTTTTTAACGATGAAAAGTATGGAGGTGATCAGCTGCTTAAAGGCACAACTTTTACCAAATACAAGCAATTTGTAAACAATTGTTTTGCTTTAATCCCCCGACAATCATTGCATGCCAAGTCGTTGGGTTTTGAGCATCCAATTACAGGAAAACATTTGAGTTTTGATTCTGAATGGTCGGACGATCTGACACAGGTCATTGAAAAGTGGACAGGATATTCCAACTACGAAAAACTTGGGGATAGTGCTGATTAGATATTGCTTATAAGTGAGAGGGAGAATAAGTTGCGGAGTGACTCGGTGACATAGAGACAGATTAACAACCCGCACCACCAGTTGTCATTTCGAGTAAAAAGACCCCCGAAAAAAGCCCCGATGGCCATCGGGGCACATTGTATGATGACAAGGGGACTGAATATCGAATATCGATTAACAGCCTGTCCGCCCATGGCGTGAAATAATGAATGATGAAGTTTAGTTCGTACGCTGATTCGCACTTCTTCCTACTTCTGAAATCGGTGTTCAGTGTTCGGTATTCGATATTCCAAATCCAACATATTACTAATATTCAATTCTTTACAAAAAGTTGTCATTGGTACGACGAAGGAGGAGAAATCCCCCAAGAACAAGACCATCTTTTTCCTTGGGGATTTCTCATCCGCCACAGGCGGATATCGAAATGACAGGGTTTTTTCCTTGGGGATTTTTCCTCCCAAAAGGTCGTCGAAATGACAGGGTAGTTTTGTTTTATAAAGAAATCTTTTTTGCATCCCCAAAAATATTTTCCTGCTTTTACCCCTTCTAATCCATTGAGAATATGCTAAAGAACCAACTTTTAGTGGTTTTGCTGGTTTTTACTTCAGTACTATTGCCGGCACAAACCTTTCACGTAAGCGGACAATATTTTGATAAAAAACAAAATCCCATCGACTATGCCCTGGTGGGTTATTATACCCAAGGGGGTTTATTGCTGGACACTACCCGCAGTCTGCCCAATGGTAATTTTGAGCTTACCCTCGATCTTACAGGCATCGAAAACCACCCTTCCGCAAAAAGCCCTTTTATTCAATTGCCCTACCCCAACCCTTTTAGCGGGCTTTGCCCTGTTAGCTTTGTAAATAATTTTTTATTTCGGCTGTATTAGCTTTCATTTTATTAGGTTGCGTTACTAAATATAAAATACCAGTTAACAATTTCTTTAGCATAGGGACAGAATATAAATAGAAACAATCATGTAATAAACACAACTTTTCTGTTTGACAAAATGAATGAAATTAATTCATTGGCATCAAAGGGTTTGATCTCGGATATAAAGTATTTTTTCTTTTGATGACACCCTTATGAAAGAGGCACAAAATCGAACTCAATTTTTTTGATTCTAATCGAAGCATATGCCTAATTCAGTGTCATAACCGATTATGTCCGTACTGTTGAAGGGAATTCTAAATGTTTCATATCCTCAATTTTGGTTCCCCGCTTCCGACTTCCGACTTCCGACTTCCCGCTTCCAGCTTCCATCCGTATGCTGCCTGCACACAACAACTGGCTCTCTATCAGATGTGGATCATAACTTCGCGCGACAACTTGCGTCTGAGTGAAAAAGCACTAATTTTGAAAAAAGTTATCCAGTTAAGCCAGATCTTGTATGATTAAATATTTTGGGAAAAGTTTTTTATCGCGTTACCTGATTCTATTGTTGTTGCTGGTTTTGGGCTGGCTGCCCGCGATAATCGATCCTACAGATTTTTTTATTCTTCCGAATGAAAGCCTTTTTATCGGAGAAAATCTGGGCGACTCAGTAAACCTCTATTGGTTGGTGGTTCTGCCCTTAGTTATGGCCGTTAGTATGTTTGGACTTAATTTGCTTGCTGTAAAACAGGGATTTACCGGGATGATAAGTACCCTGACCATGTTTTTGTACTTTCTATACCTCTCGGCCTACCCTGCCTATTTCTCAGCAAATAATATAATCCTGATTAGCTTCCTGTTTATTCTCATATTGCAGAGCATCATGTCGTTTCACGAACGTGACGACAGCATAAAAAACGCGTTTAATTCGGGCATTTTTGTTGGACTCGCTTCCGTTTTTTATCCACCGGCAGTGTATCTGATAATCGTAATCTGGTTTGGCATCCTGCTGCACAGGGTCAACAGCTGGCGACCTTTTATCGCCAGCATTTTAGGTGTTTTCAGCAACTACCTGCTGTTGTTTTGCTGGTATTTTGTAACGGATCAATGGAAACAAAAGGGATTACTATATTTGGAATCTGTTGTGCCGGCGTACGCTTGGAAAATGGAAGGTAACATGACAGAGACAGCTATTCTGGGTTTGCTGCTGGTATTTGGGCTTCTTGTTTCCTTTAAAGTTTTGGGTACATTGGGTGAAAAAAACATCAACCTAAGAAGGAATTTACTCTTACTGGTCATTGCCTTTTTTGTCATTGCCGGCATCTCTGTCGTTTTTAACCATTACAATTTCGTGTTGGTTGCCGGCGTAACGGTTTCGCTTATGGCAGCTCATATTTTTTCGACAGCCAGACGAACGTTGTGGATTGATCGGTTTCTGGTCGTGGTAACAGCGATTGTGATTTTGTTTCATTTGTTCAGGTTATACCATGCTACTTAGTTCTTTTTCTCTTGATCCGTTTGAAGCCGGATGTGACGAAGCCGGCAGGGGATGTTTGGCCGGGCCGGTGTTTGCGGCTGCCGTCATTTTACCCTCAGATTATCAAAATGGTGACTTAAACGACTCCAAAAAACTGACAGAAAAACAACGGTTCAAATTACGTGAAGTGATTGAAAAGGAGGCGGTTGCTTTTGCTGTAGCCACCTGTACGCCTGCCGAAATTGACGAAATAAACATCTTAAACGCCAGTTTTCTGGCCATGCATCGCGCCATTGGCATGTTAAATAAAACACCCGGATTTCTGTTAATTGACGGAAACCGTTTTAAAAAATATAGCACAACGCCCCATCAATGTATAGTTAAAGGGGATGGGAAATACCTTTCCATAGCCGCGGCCTCTATTTTAGCCAAGACTTACCGGGACGACTTCATGATGCAGCTGCACCGTGAATATCCTGCTTATTCTTGGAATAAGAACAAAGGCTATCCCACCATGCAACATAAAATGGCCATTCAGTCGCATGGATTAACGCCTTACCACCGCCTTACGTTTAAAAGCCATATACAACTTAGATTAAATATTTAGATTGTAGTGAAAACCCGCTAAAAGGCATAATTTCAAGTATGGAGTTTTACCTTAACCTAGACTTCTTGTTTTACCATACGATTTTATGAAAAGTAACTTCATTCCAGAATATATGTTATTACTGTCACAAAATTAAAAACGCCATCGGCTTTTTTCTTATTTTTGTATCTGGTTAGTATACGATTTTTAGTGAAAATGATTCTCTAACTAAATGTCATTTTCATTCTATTACATTAGAATTCAGCATTTTCTAATCTTAAAAGCTAACGGTGTGGAACATCTAATCAATCGCAAGACAAAAGCTGTTTTCTTAGGATTATGGATTGTTGTAAGCATCTCTCTGTCATCTACAGCGCAAACCATTCACCTTAATAGTAGTTTTAGTGCCGACACCGTGATATACCCATTTGGGACTTCAGATACAGTTTATGGGTTGACCATTTCGGGCAGTTGTATGTTAAATAGTGATACGAGTTTGGTTCGTGTCATTTTGCAAAACTCCGATTATGAAGAGTTATTGATCTTTGAAGCCTACCCATTAATTACGGATGGTTACGACAGCTCGTTCAGTAATATTGGCGACGAAACGCGCATTCTGGAATCAACCATTCCTCTATCTGTCAGAGTTGAGATTGTGGATGCCAGCATTGATATTCTGGAGTTATCAGAAAATCGGGTTTTAACAGAAAATGCTGATTCATTGCGATTACTCATAATGGAAGAACTGGAATTAAAGAAAATTAGCAACCTAAACAGAGAGATTGCCAGGAGGGGTATGAAATGGGTTGCTGGTGGAAATGATATAACCATGATGAGTTACTCAGAAAAGAAGAAACTATTTGGCGAAAAGTATAATTTCAATGGTTTCGACTATTATGCGGGAGGTATTTTTGATTTTACCTACGGAAATTTAACCCAAATTTCTGTTTTGGATCTGATAAGTGATTTCGATTGGAGAAATCGGCACGGTGCAAATAGTGACTTATTGCCAAATTCTCCGTATTATGGTGGATTCACAGGTTGGATGACCCCCGTAGGTAGCCAAAAATGCAACCATTGTTGGATATATGCTCCAGTTCATGCCACCGAAGCACTGGTAAATCTTTTCTTTAATCAACAACTTAATGTTGATTTATCTGAACAAGCAGTGGCATCATGTAAAACACCTAATGACAATTGTTCAGGAGGGTGGGCGGATAATTCTTTTGAGTATATTAAGTCTCCAGGAATAATAGATGAGAATTGTTTCCCATACAATGAGGAAAATCCTGCAGGAAATAATAATCCGTGTCCGGCTTCATTCACAAATATTACAGATCAAATCAAAATCTCTAATTACTCTTTTGATTTTACACAATCAGAAGAAGAAATTAAAAGACGAATTATTAATAAAGGTCCAGTTGTAGTGCTCATCCAATGTTGGTGGCACTATATAGTGTTTTGTGGTTTTGGTAATGTGAAATATTTAGATTACATATATGTGTCACCATCGAATCAAAATGATAATATTCAAATAACTGATCCTGAGGATCCATTAATAGGCCAAAATTATTGGATTGTAAAAAATAGCTGGGCAGAATCCTGGGGCGAAAATGGATTTGGTAAAATAATTTTCCCGTTACAACAGTTTCAAGAAAAAATGAATATCGAAACGCCCATTATTTCCATTGAAAGACCATTAACCATTGAATGTATTGATTTTGATAAAGATGGTTATTTCAATTGGGGTATTTCTGAGCAAAAACCAACAAACTGCCCGGAATGTACTAATGAAAAAGACAGCGATGATTCAAATCCCCGCCTCGGCCCCTTTGATGAAAACTACTTCAGCGTTCCGGTTGCCCCCGTCATGGTGCTTAAACAAGGCAGCTACACTATCCATCAAAACGGTTTTTATAGTTTTTATAACGAAGCCTGGCCTGCAGGACATGAGGAAGTGCTGACCTTTACGATAACAAACACGGGAACAGCACAATTAAATCTCATGCCAAATTCATTCGGCGGAACAGTTACGTTGAGCGATAATAACCAAAGTGATTTTTCAGTAGAGTCAGTGTTGTTAAATCCAACCATTCCCATGGAAGGCGGCTCTACTTCCTTTGATATCAGGTTTAAACTAAATGCCCCCATCACCGAAACCAAGATGATTACGGTTACCATCCATTTGGATGAAGATGATTTGGAGGATTTCGTCTTCACACTCGTATTTACTGAGTGTGCCGACAACATTGAGACAGAACATATACAAGAATCAACCACGTGGGATGGAATCATGATAAAATCAGGCGATGTGGTTGTCGAAACAGGTTCTACGCTAACCATTACAGGAAATGTTGCTTTTTCTCAACAAGCCAACCTATTTGTTGAACAAGGTGGAACTGTGATTATCGATGGCGGTCATCTGACTTCGTTGTGCAATTCGAAATGGAAAGGTGTAGATGTCTGGGGAGATATTACCAAATCTCAGTTTAATAGTCCACCAGAAGTTAGACAAGAACAAGGAATAATTAAAATTATCAACGGGGGCAAAATCAGTTTTGCCGAAAACGCCATCGAAACCATCAGGTACGTAGACGACAAACCCGACCTGGCAACCAGTGGTGGCATTGTAAGTATTAAAGATGGAAGCATCGAAAATTGTACAAATGGCGTGGTATTCTATCCCTATGAAAATTTTTACCCCGACAAGAGTTATCCTCAACCCAACTGGAGCCGCTTCTATCAAGCGCACTTTGTTAACGACCAGGTTTATCCGGAAGCTCAAATTTACTTTAACGGGGTGGCCGGTATCATGATACAAGGCTCTGATTTTGAAAACAAATTACCTGTATCAACATTTCAAATCGCCACACGTGCCATCTATAGTTTCAACAGTGGTTTCTCCGTATCGCAAATCGAATTGCCTCCCTATCCGGGCAGCGACTTTATTCAATCTACTTTTAAAGGATTTGATCAGGCTATCTATGCCCTTTCTGGCCGCATGTCCGAATACCTGAGTATCCGTTCATCGGTATTCGAAGACAACAAAAGAAGCATCTACCTGTCGTCCATCGAAACTTCGGTAATCACCCAAAACGAGTTCATGGTGCGCGATAATTATTCCAAGTACGAGGATGATACACCGCTAGTTGGTTTATACCTTGATAATCAATCAAGTAACTTTACCATCGAAGAAAATCAGTTTTCCAGCAACCTCCCGTACGCTTCGCTTCAATTAAAAAAGTGTATTGGTATAGTTGTCAACAACTCCGGCCAACATCCCAACGAATTATATAACAATGGTTTCGACAAACTAACGGTGGGTGTTGAAGCCATTGGTGAAAACCGGGATGCCGTGGGTGCAGGACTGTGTATTAAATGCAATGATTTTGGTAATTGTATTACTGATATATATGTAGCTCCTGATGAAAATCCATCGAACTACCAGGGGATTGCTGTGTATCAGGGTGAACCAGGATATGGAGACCTTACCAAGCCGGCAGGCAATATCTTTAGTAAAAACAATACAGAAGCCAACTTTACAAACGACCCGGATTGCGGGTTTATTCAATACACACACCATATTTCATTTTCTGGAGGGCCAAAAGTTAAACCTGATCACTCTTCAAATATTACGGTTATACAAGATCCTATTGCAACATACGACAAACAAACAGCCTGCCCTTCACATCTGGGTGGCAGCCTTGATTTATTGGCCGAGAAAAGTGTGTTGTCAACCGAAAGCCTGTTGACAGAAGCTTATTCGGATACATTGCTTATGAGTATTGATGGCGGTAATACAACCCAGTTAAACCTGGATGTTGTTACCTCAACACCCGACGAAACGATGGCGTTACGCCAGCAATTATTGAATGAGTCGCCTTATCTTTCGGATACAGTCATGAAGTCAGCCATTGCAAAAGAAATAGTACTCCCCAATGCCATCATCAGGGATGTGTTGATGGCCAACCCTCAGGCGGCAAAATCAGTCACCGTTTTGCAAACCCTTAATGCCCGCAATAATCAAATGCCTGATTATATGATGGCCGAGATTATGCAGGGCAGGAATGTTCTGGGCGGGAAAGAGGTGATTGAACAAAAGGTAGTTCAGCACAAAACAAATTATACCAGGGTACTGCATAAAATTGAAGGGTATTATCAAAGCGATACCTTAAACATGGCCGCGTCCAGAGACAGCCTGGTAGAGCTTTGGAGTAATCAGCCTCAGCCGGAAAGTAAATACAAGCTGGCATTCCAATACCTTTCAATGAACGATTCAACCGGTCTTTTTAACACCTTAAACAATATTCCGGTTGGACTTGAACTAACACCACAAGAAGAAACTATTTACGATTTATATACGGATATCTTCGATTTATTGTGGCAAATTCAAAACGACAGCATTGGTCTTGACAGCACACGGGTAACCTTACTATTTAATATGGCCGAAAATTACAAAACAGCTCCGGGGGCGTTAGCCATGAATATTCTCATCAATAAGGGCGAGGTTATTTATAATGAGCCTGTTTATTTCCCTGACTATTTCAAAGCAATCACGGCTGATGATGCAGGGCTGACGCCTTCTGACAAAGAAAGATTGCTGAAAATATTTCCCAATCCGGCAGGAGATTACTGCATCATTGAATATGATCTGTCCCAATGCGATGGAAAGTCAAATATTGCCATTATCGACTTGTACGGCAGAAACCTGTTGTTGTTTAATCCGGAAAATATCCATACCCAAAAGTCTATTTCATTAAATGATTTCTCTGCAGGAGTTTATTTTGTATCTCTGGCAGAGAACGGCATCAGAAAAGAATCAGTAAAACTAATCGTGGTTAAATGATAAGCGCATTAAAATATATTGCTCCAATTATACTCATTACCATGCTGATGCAGATAAACCTTATGGCGCAAAGCCGTTGGGTAAATAATTACCTGGAAAGTGAAGACCCCTTTGTTGAAAGCCTGTTGAAACATTATGACGGAGGTTATCTGTTGTCCGGAAGATTTGGTCCCAATTACCCCTCGTATAACTGGCTGATAAAGACTGATGTTAATGGTGAAATGCTTTGGAAAAAAGTGTTTGGCACGGAAAACTCCACCCTTGTTTTATTATCCGATGTGGGCTTAAATTCTACTGGGGATATTTTTTTGATAGGCTTAACAGGATATTACAATGAGGAAAGCTATGACCCATTGATCATGAAGTTGAATGCCTGTGGCGAGAAAGAATGGTGCCGTGTATTTGTTGAAGATGGAATCAACTTTTCCAATGCATTGGTGGTTACTCCAGATGCCGGGGTGGTGATGGTATTAAGGTATATGAATTCCTCCTATTTAACCGACCGGATATGTTTGGCAAAATTTAATGTCTCTGGCGATATGTTGTGGAAAGAATGTTATAACAGTTCCGACACCTCCCTTCACAATGAAGATGCCTTTAATCTCACTCAGGCACCGGATGGAGGGTTCCTAATTTCAGGTTACTGCGGGTATGAAGATCCCAATCCTCCTCATTCCTGGTGGGACAAACCCTATTATATAAAAACGGATTCACTGGGTAACTTCGAGTGGGAAACCGTGGTACATAAAGAAGTGTCCGACAAGGGCGGTATGTCCTGGAGTACAGTACTAAGTCCTGATAGCAACTATTTTTATTCATCGTTAAGTCATTACTACCATCCACCCTTCGGCGATGCCCCGGCTCTACTTAAAATGGATATGTCGGGGAATGTTGTGGGGATCTACGACCTGGCTCAACCCAATGAGTACGGTAAAATGATAGAAGCCAAATTTGTTACCGACAGCACACTTATGGCCAGTGCCTTATGGGGCAACGTACTTGTTGGTGGGCCGAAAGCGGTCATTATTGATACCTTGGGCAACATCATCCGGCAAACCGGTTTATTACAAAATGAATGGCTGGCTTTTACAGAGGTTACTTCTGACAGTAAATTGTTGTTCTTTACTAACATAAATGACAACAATGGGAACTTCGATGCCTACCTCTTCAAACTCAACCAACAACTCGAAAGCGATACCCTCTATACCCAATTATTCAACTACGACAGCCTTTGCCCACACCAAATTGTCTGGGATACCATTGTACAGGACAATTGCGGGCTGATAGTCGGGATGGAGGAGGTATATGCCTCAGATAACAACAAGGAAAATGAACTGCATATATATCCTAATCC
>JGI11705J14877_10000574_pt1 | contig 22805 bp, 37 predicted proteins | sample Etolaghawater15m_FD_14877 | JGI IMG/M metagenome (IMG submission 14877)
AACACTAGGCTCATAAGGTACGTATGTAATTCTGTTTGATGCTTTTATATCCCTGAACTCAATAGCATAGTAAGCACCAGCGTTATGCGTTAGGAAATCACCTTCCCAGATGTGATCGTATGCTTCAGGTCTTTTTATCAGATCGTCTTGGCGCTCAGCTTCTAATACTTCAGGAAACCACGGATTGTCCGAGTAGTTACACTTAACAATAATTGAGTCTTCTGGTGGATCTAATCTGTAACGCTTATGTGTAGCTGACTCTTTGCTCTCTGGATTCCATGTTACCCATATCTCTGAATCATGCTCACGTACTGTTGGTATTAGCTTCTCATAAGCCATGTCAGACAAGTTCTCAGCTTCATCTATCCAGCATAAGTGAATACGAGCCTGACCTTTAACGCTGTCTAGGTTTCGTCTTAGTCCTATGAACGTATAGTAGATGCGACCACATTTAGTTCTAATGTAGTTTGCACCTATCTCATAAAACTCTGCTAACCAGTCCACCTCCATGATGGCTGCTTTAACTTCTGCGAATGATGAATCACTCAATGAGTTTTGGAACTCACGTCCACATATGATTTGACCACGCTTATCTTGCATGGCTAACTCATAACCACGAATAGCACTCATTAATGCAAACGTTCTTGTCTTACCACTACCACGTCCACCGTATGCACCACGGTAACGATACTTCCCCTGGAATACTGGTGTTAGTACATCAGGAACATTAATTCTCGCTGTAGTCATTCTGTGTGACTCCAACGATCTCTATCTTCATAGGCTTAAATGAGTTATCACTTGATAGATTGTCTTGTTCTATCTTATCTTTCCAGCCGAAGCGGTTCTTCATGTTAAAGATCCAGGTAGTAGCATTACCACTCACTTCTCCTACCGTCATCTCACGGCCTGTGCGTTCCCACCATATCTGGCACGCTTGTCTTGCCCTTTTTACGGATTTGGTAAATTCTGGCTCTTCTTCCATCCATCTATACCAAACATCATCACTAATGCCTAGTTCAAAACGCATTTCTATATCGCTTGCGCCTTGCTTGCCAAGTATTAATAATTTATCTTGCCAGCCTTCATCCAATGAGCTTAACTCTCGTCTTGGTCTACCTACTGGTCTTTTTTCATTACTCTGTGTCATAACAACGTCCAAAGCCTTTATCTATTTATGCATTATTGCAAGCTATATATTATCCTGTTATGCAAATAAAATACATACCAATACTCTAGTTATTGGCTAACTGTTGTTATTATACTTTAAAATCAATAACTTGTAAATTTATATGCATTTTCTTTAGGCATTAAAAAACCCCATCAGCATAAGCGTTTGGGGCTAAAACATAAGGAGGCCTTAATATGTGTAGTAGAGAGAGCACTAATTAATTAAAGCTAGGTTCATATTATATGATTTATACGAATATGTAAAGATTATTTGCTTGTTCAATATTCTTTACGTTCTGTTGATATTGAACAAAATGTAAAGTATTTAATCTATTTATTGCCGTTTGGTTTTCCGTCATACCCTTTAGCGTATAATTTAAGTTTTATACGGTGTAGCGTATTTCACGATTCATGAACACTATTTAAGCATTAACATTTAGTTGTGGTAGGTAAGACCAGTGGCTTGCTTCAAAAAATGATAAGTCAGCATAAAAATCTTCTTTTGGTCTTATCCAGTAGCCTTTTTTTCCGTACTCTTGAATTAATTTTTCACTGCCAAGTGTGTAAAATCTTGCTATGTATGTTCTTGTTTTTGTCGCATTGTCTGTGGTACTTTTACCTCTAACTATACAATCAGCTNCTTCATCAGGCCACGTACTTTCATCATCAGCATCAAACTCNACCCACTCAACAATTGAATAGCCTTGCTTTTTTAGATAGTCGATAGCAGATTTTGTTATATCGTCTTTTAACGGTAGTTCACTCATGTCACTTCTCCTTTGTTTCTGACATTTTATGTTTATTTGTCATCACTTTCAACTCCCGCTTCAGAAATACGATTTTCTGCTATTTCAAAATAGTTTTTATCTAATTCAATCCCAATAAAGCTTCGTTTTGTATTAACGCAAGCAACGCCCGTTGTGCCACTGCCCATAAATGGGTCAAGCACCGTGTCGCCCTCGTTTGACCATGAAATAATGTGGTCTGACGCCAATGAAACTGGAAATGTAGCGGGGTGTCCTGTTATGCAATTTCCTTTTTCAGTAGGTATTTGCCACACATTCCAGCGGGAACTAAATTTCTTAATTTTAGCACCGTAGCAACAAGCCTTTTTCATGGCTCCGTTTGCCTGCCTTTCTGTTCCTGTTACTTTACGGCCATAAGATTTGTTTAGTCTATCTTTTATCTGATTAAAATTGAGCGGCTTACCTTTTGATAAAACAAACATAAACTCAAAGCAGGCTTGATATCTGCTCTTATCTGGGAATGCGATCGCGTCTTTATGCCATATCATCGTATCATGTAGATTAAAGCCACATTCCATGGCCCATAATGCTTGCTTAAAACTTGTGCCTGTTTCACTTCCTTTAATAGTTGCATCGCCAACAACCCACACAACCACGCCACCATTGGCAGTTATTCGATACAGGTCTTTTAATACAGCCTTCCATACATGCTCACCCCACAGGGAGTTATTGCCGTTGTAGGTGCGGAGGTTGTCGTATGGAGGGCTGGTCACGGTTAGGTCAACCGAACCATCTGGTATTTCTTTCATACGCTCTAGGCAGTCGCCTTGCATTAAGTTAATCATCACTCTAAGTCCCCGTCATATCTTTAGCGCGGTAAGCTGACTCGATTATGTCGTTCATATCGGTTAGCTCGTTTTTGTGACCTCTCAAGCCTGCGCATAACGCTTTTTTAATTAAGTGCTGCAATGCTGGGTTAGTGACTTCAAAGGCGGCTAGTACACTGTAAACGTCAACTGTAATGCTTTCGTTGCCTTTGATGTCAAATATCTCTCTATGGTATTTATTGCCATCATTAGGCTTTATACGCTCTGCAAGTAATTCAAACTCTCGCTCTTCTTCTAGTGTTGATGTTTTAATGTCCATTAGTATTTCTCCAGTATCTCGTTATGAGTAACATTAATCGACTTAATATTAAACTCAAAACCATGCTTTTCAATAATATCTGCCATATACTCGCTGGCGTTATCTTCTTCAGCATTAACACCGTTTACATCTTCAGTCCATTCCCTAAACCATTTACGCAATTCTGATATTGTTCCCGCTTCTTTCGCCTGGATCTCAAACATTCCTACAATCATGTCAAACTTTGCAGCCCAATGACGATTTAAACGCTCCAGGTCAAGCTGATGCATTAAATGAACTCTCTCTGCTTCTTTTTCTAGCTTGGCTATACGTTTTTCCAAGCGCTCTGTCTTCAGTGTACTCATTATCTCCACCCTTTATATTCTTCTATGTACCGTATTGACTCACGCAGCTCAGACAACATAACATTTTTAACTAATTCGTCTATTGCATCATGATCTGGCTCGTAATAATGCACACATAAGTCTTTTATAACGTCTAGCAATGGGGTTTCTTCACCAGCACCAATAAACACCTCTTCATCATCAAATAAACATGGTCTTAGCTTTACTCCTTCATTATCAACCTCAGGCATACAAGCCACTTGGCTCTCTACTTTGCTGACTGGAACAAAGACTCCGTTCGCCTGTTCAATTATTTGATCAAACTGCTCACCGCTTAATGTTATATTCATTTTTTTACCTCTCTCTTCTTGGTTGCTTATGCAACACCCTGTAATCTATCTAACGCTTCTGGTTTAGTTCCTACTACGTGAATAGAGAAAAAACGGTTATCGCGTGTCATTTTTTCTTCAAGCCTTTTTTCGGTATTGTTCACATTCATGTGATTTGCAATATAAGTACAAACCATTGGTGATGTTACTGTAATTCCTGACATCTCGGTAAATATAGCCGCAATCTCAGTTCTACTTAAACCCTCTACAATCTTGTCAGTAATAAACGCTGATGTTTGCTCTCTTGATTCGTTTATTAACCATCTGGCCCTTAAACATCTTCCTATTGATCTAGGATGATCCGCATCTAATGTTTTTCTAAACTCTAAAACTTGATCTTTAACCTTCTTGCCTAAAAACCCTTTCACTGTTGTGATCGGAACGTTAAAGTGCTTTGCAATCTGATCATCTCTGTATCGCTGCTTAATAAGATCAAAGATTACGTTTAATGTCTTATCCATGTCACCGTCAATATACCAGCTAGGAGTTCTATCTCTCTTTATAGATTTGCCCATAATCTTTCAAACTCCTTTTGGTGCTGCATATCTTCAAACTTTCTTTTAGCCTCATTTCGCTTAATTGACGGCTTGCTTGGCTTGTCGTATTTGCCAGTGCCTTTAGCGAATATAATTCCTGGGTTGCCTTGCTTGTTTAACGGGTTTTCTTTATTTTCTAACATTACTCACCATCCTTTACAAACAAGCCATTAACCATTTTGCCTTTACGTTTGCTAATTACGTTATAGGCTTGCTCTAAGCACTCATTGATAGTTGTACCATTCATGTACGCCTGGATAATTAAAGTCACTACAATGTCACCGATGGCATCTTTAATTTCGTGATCATTGCCATCAACCAACGCTTCTAACAGCTCAGTAACTTCTTGTTGAGTTTTAACGTGCTGCTTTAATGGTGCTGAGTTTGCAATAATGCCTTTTTGCTCTGCCCATACTGCTACTGCCATTTGTAAGTCTTCCATGTTTTGCATATTACTCTCCCTCTTTATTTAATCTTTTAATCTCTGCTGCAGTGTATGCAATCTCTTGTGGCGTTAGATTCTTAACTAGATACCANGTTATNATTTCTTTTGCATCTGTAACAAAAGTTCTGTTGCTGCTGGCAATCTGAACGTCATTACCAGCCAATAAATCATCTACAACCACATCAACCAAATCAAAGTCTAAGTTCATTGCAGCTCTCCATCTTTCATTTGGCTATACAACCAGTCAGCGTATTCTTCTTTTTTCTCTTGAGCATCTTGAATTAAAAACTCTTCCCAACCCTCAAACTCAGTAATAACTGTTTCTAGTTGAGCGATTAACGATTCAGGCATCAATGTAGTGTTTAAAACACCTAAATCCTCAATAGCTGCATCAATCGCTTCTTCAACTCGTTCTTCTAAATAAACTTCATCATCTAATAAATAAGTCATCTCTCTCTCCTTACGCTAAAAAATTTAAAAGTGTATAAACACCGATAACCTGGATTGCAACATAAAACATGATATTTGATAAACTTAGCATTTTTAATCCTTATGTTTTTTTGTTCCTACACCTTGTATTATCCATATTTATTTAACCTTGTAAACCTTTTAATATCTCTTTTTTAAGATTTTTATACTTTATTTTGATTTCTTTTATATCTTCAATTGTAAGTTTTGTTTGGGGGTGATGTGATTCTAGATAGTCAACAATCTCTTCTCCGTAACGTAGTATTAAGTTTTTACGGTAATTTATGATGTTGCCTGATAGATGTAGGTTACAAGCAGAGCACTGCTTGTGGCAGTTTTTTTCGTCAAACCGCATCTCTGGGGGTGCGCCAACCGTTAGATAGTGTCCAGCATGATACTGGCCTTGATGATGCCTTCCACATGATATACAAGGCAGTTTCTCATCTCTTGCTCGAATGTAAGCATTAAAAGCTTGTTGAGCTTCTTTGAGATGATCCGCTCTTGATTTTAACTTTTCCTTTTTCTCCTTTGCTTCTTTGCGATGCTGCTTTTCTAAAACAGCTTTGCCTTTCAACCTATTGTCTGCTGCGTATGCTGTAGCGTGATCAAATGAGCAGAACAAGCGATTATTAATTAATACGCCATCATCTACTCTATTGTAGCTGCCACAATGCGGGCATTTCCTTTTCGAGTTAGCCATTAAGTTTTTTTGTCTTTTCTTCTAGTCTTTTAATTTTGCGCTCTAGCTTTTTAATATATTTAATAGCAAGCATAAAATCTTCTTGTACACACTCAATGTGAATAGCACCCTCAAAGCAAAAGTATGGATATTCACCAGCATCTGATATTATCTGCGCATCAATATTTTGCAATCCATCCAAAATATATTCCGCATCATCATATTGCTCTAATCTTTCTTTGAAATAGTTTAAATCAATCTTTCTCATTTTAAATACTCTCTCTAGTAGGCCAAGCAACATCAATCCCAAGCTTCATGCTTAAGTGACGGCTTAACACTTCATACACTTCGTTATACTCGCTAGCAAGCGGCTTTGTTGTTGACTCTTTGCCAGTTACTGCAACCTGGACTGGCTTCCATAAGTTTTGTTTTACGCTTTCCATAGTCCACGGAATATCAATCCCAGGCTTTATGACCTGCTTCATATCCAAACCAGCTTCATTTAGATCATCAGCCAGAATCTGGCAGTATTTGTGCAATGCTGCGTTTTGGGTGAGCGTTCTTTGCATACCTGTTTTTAAACTCATTCGCAAGTATCTGTGCGCTTTATACTCAGACCTAAGATTGGCAATATAATCCTCTAGTGACTGATCACTATTAATAATTACTTCACTCATTGCCAACTACCAGTTCACCAATCTTTTTATAGGCTTTATCCAGCTCACCCTCTTTATAAACGAGTGCTTTCTCTGCTGACGTTAAAGATCTTTCAGCAATATCACGTTCAAACATTAGGGCTAAGTTTTCGTTTTCTAAATCCCTGATTATTTTTTGCATAGCGGCTTTTTTCATAGTAATAACCCCTTAACTAAATCCAATAACAATGCATCAAGCTCAAACATATCTACCGTGTATATGTCGCACTCTTGCTTCATTGGCTAATATCATTTTCAATAAAATCAAAGTATCTGTTGCAAGTGTCTACTGCCTGCAAATAAAACTCAGTATCATATACATCAATACCCTTATGCTTTAAAATCTCATGGAACGCGCCTCTAAATACTTTTGATCTGTCTAACTCTCTTGTAACCACGTTTCTGTTATCAAAATCCAAATAGATTCTCAAAGCTTCATGCCTGGCTTCTTCTGGCAAATCAAAAAATGACGTATCAGATCCAATCTCTAAATCATCAAACTTATCTCTATCTGCTTTATCCAGATCAATTAAATTACCTGCTTGTAACATTAGTTTAGCTCCATATCAATTAAAGCATCAAACTCTTCAACGTCTAAATTCATAGCTTTTTCAGCTTGTGCAATTGTCAAACCCTGGTCAGTACGCAACCAGATCCAAATCTTTTTTAAAAATGTTTTATCTTTTTTAGTCATATCAATCTGCCAACACTTGATAATACAAAACTCTGCCATCTGCCAATTCATAAAAGCTAATATGCAAGCTTTCATCAAAACCGCGCTCATTAACTAAGTCATCTAAACTGACATCTTGACCTACAAACGTTCTAAGCTCTTTGCAAAACGGCTTTGTCCAAAAGTGATCGTCCAACCCCAGGCTAGATAGCTCGTCTGCTGTCTTACTTTGGAACTTTGGTATCTTTCTTGAGTTCTTCCAAACTGTTACGGTAGCAAGGCTAACACCTAGCTTTTTAGCTAGATGCTTGCGGCCACCAAACAGATTAATAACGTGCTTAATCTTGGTGTTCATTTATTTCCCCTAGAATGGAACGTTGATGTCGTCAAAACCATGTGCAGGCTGCTGCATAGCATGAGCTTGCTGGTTCTGAACTTGCTGCGGATTCATTGGCTGCCCGTTTTGATTCATGTACTGCGAGCCACCTTGGCTTTGGTTTTCTTGCTTCTGCCCACCGCCAACAAAATCAATTGTTGAAACAACGCACTCTAGGCTTGCGCCATGCTCACCACTTTGCTTAGTGTAAGTATTAACCTTTACGTCTTTACCGCTAATAAACAGCTTAGTTCCCTTTGTGCAGTGTGGAGCTAATCCCTCTGCCTGCTTACCAAACAGAGTGGCACGCAACCAATGTGACTCTTTATTTTGTCCGTAGCCCGTGTTATAAGCGCCATTTAACTGAATAATAGCCGTACCTGATTGAGCGTATTTAAGCTCTGCATCGCGACCTAATGTAATTACACCTGATAAAATCATTATTTAATCCTCTTTCTTCGTTTTATAGCCAAGTTCTTTCTTGACCTGTTTTACTTTTGCAGCGTTTTTATCTTCTCTTTCGTCTAATGTCGGATCAGACTCCAATACTTTGCGCCATGCTCTTGCCCATGACTCCGTATTAAATTTCTTAAAATCTGGCTTATCATTGCCGTGTAAGTACGAGTAAACTTCATTTAGAAATTCAGCACTACTTGCTCTTGCGTTTGCCTTGCCCTGTAGTATTCTTCTTGTTAAGCTTATTTTTTCAGAAATCATTCTTTTACTCCGTTCTTTAACATATCAAGCAACTCTCTGGCTGGTATAGCATCGTAATAATCGTCACTATCTAGCAAACTAGCCAGATGCTTCTTTTGCGCTGTATCAAGCTCTGACTTTATCTCGTCAAGGCTTTCTTGATCACGGTGCGCGTAACACTCACATAAACTTTTAATAGTGCGATTCAACTCTGCTTTAGACTTAAATGGAAACTTCATTACTGGCTCAGGCTGTGACTGCTGCAATATTGCGTTTTGCACTTCTTCAGCACTTGCAACACTCCCTTCAATACCAATACCAAATGCACCAAGCGCACGCCCAATTGCCGATGTTTCACCGTTCTCAACATACGATGTTGCATTGATAAATCCATCACCTTCTTTTTCTTGTGAATGACCAGTTGCAACAATGTTACCACCTACCAAAATAGTAGCTTTAAACATGATCACCATTTTGCCAGTTTGCGGATGCTCTACGTGTGAAACAATCTCAGTTTCAATAGCGCCATCTACATAATTTTCCCTAAAATGTCTGATACGCTCGTTTACTTCAACGTACTGCTTACCTTTGATGTTGACGGTTTTTAGTTGTTTAACCATTTGTGAAACTCCTTCTCTACTTTTAAAGCCTCTTCATGATCACCATCGCTCATTAGCAGATAAGCAACTGCTGCTGCAACTTTTTCTGGCTCTTGACCAATCCAAGCTTTAACGCTCTCATATAATTCTTTATCTGACATCTGTAATCTCCCTTGTTTACGCTTACCGATTATACTATTTATTCTTTCTTTGTCAACTTTTATTCATTTATTTTGTTTAATTATATTACGCAAGCTATTTATATTCGCTTTAGCTTCAGCCTTACGCTCTTCAAATGGTTTAGCACCAAGCATGAATTTTTGATCTTCAATGCGCTGCATATTCTCTTGCATCATCTCTTCTTTTAGCATCTGAGCGTAGCCTTCTTTGCACCAGCTAACAAACAACCCAATATCTACAAATGGATGCTTGCTATCAAGCCTGGCGTAATTTAAGCCAATCTCAAGCTTCTGTGGCGTGTCTATCTTTGCCTGAGATAAAGCTAAAACAAACTGCTGCTTATAAGCCCTAACCTCTGTGTCAGTTTTAAGCTGCCGTTTGATAGTTGGTTTTAATGCAAATAATTGCTCAATATAATCATTGAACATTCTTTTAACGTCAGGAGTAAGTGAATCAGTAAGCTTTTTTGCCTCTGAAACGAAAACCTGATGCCCTTCCTGCTGTTTTATTGCAATATTAGTATCATTTGCAAGGTTTGATACTAAATCGCCTGTAATCGCTTTAATTTGCTTCATGGTTATCACCTACCAATCAATGTCATTTATTCGTTCTTCGTATGTTTGCATTAAGCCTTTCTGAACATTCTTGTTTCTTACCCATTCCGCTTTAAAGCTTTGCCAACCACGCTCAACTGACTCTGTTAATGCTTCGTTTAATGAAAGCCCTGCTAACTGTGATTGTTTGATAATTCCATTTAATGCTGTCTGTGTCAGCTTTGCCTTACGCTGTTTGTTAAAATCAAACCACACTTGATTAGATACACCATCTGGCCTTTCAACAGCAGAAGCTTTAGCTTTTGCCTTATTGTTTATTGGTAGGTTAAAAGAAGTGATAGATTCCTGTAGCTCTGTGCTACTACCCCCTAGTGTCACTGTGCTACTACCTTGTAGCTCTCTGCTACTACCTAGTGCCTCTGTGACACCACCTAAATTGATAGTATAAATATTAGATTGCTTCTCTTTTGAGCCTGGCTTTTGCCTCTGCTGAATTGATAAGTAACCACTGGCTTTTAACGCATTAATACTTCTAACCACTGAACTTCTTGAGCAATTACATTTTTCAGCTATATGAGCCATCGATGGAAAGCACATACCTTTATCATCAGCATTATCCGCAAGCTTTAACATGATTAACTTCTTTATTGGTGAGCCAAAGTCAACATTAAAGACCTCAACCATTAATTTCATACTCATTACTTTTCTCCAGGTATAAAAAAACCGCTATTGGTAAAGGGGGTGACACAAGCGGATTGATACGCTTTCCCCTTTACCGATAACGGCTTAGATAATTCAATCATTTTTGGCATTGCTTCGGTGTCACTCTATTCAATGCGCAGTAAATTATACTTTTATAATTTTATTCCGTCAACCTTTCTTACTAAGTAAATATTAAAGCACCATATCTGGGCTTATTTTCAATCTTGATACTTCACCGTACGCTTTGTGGTACGTTATAACCTGCGCATCACGCCCTGATAAATAACCGCCCTGGCTTGCATATGCATCTTTAGCTGCCAATGTTCTATGCTGCTCAACGACCATTAGATTGGTTTCTTTTAGTTCCGCATGATGCAAATGCCCAGTGTGGCAATAACTAAATTTAGTACGACCAAATACTTCACGGAACTTACCAGCCATAACGTCACTAATGTTCGAAATTCTGCGCTTGTGGCCGTGGTGTACGAATAAGCTTGTGTCACCATGCTCAACACAATAATAAACGTCTGGTGATAGGTCTACGGTAATTCTAGGCTCATTTTCATAAACGTGAGCAATCATCTCTCGTAACCAAACCGAACTAGCCAAGTCATGATTGCCAGTAGCCATAATGCAATGCACCTCTTCATGCGTTACTAGCAACTTATCAATAACTGATCTAATTAGCCTTACAGCGACTCTTACCAGTTTTTGAAAACGTGAATCTGCATCTAATACGTGACCACTTGACGGTGTGACAGCGTCCATTCCATCCCAGTGCAGGAAGTCACCTAGATTAGTCAACACGGCCTTTCTTGCGTTTGGACTTGACTCTATTGCTTTGTCAAACCACTTAATCAATAGATCTTCTGCGACCTCTAAATCCCAGTCATCACCTGTTTCTTCACCCCAAGCAAGCATACCTAGATGGAAATCACTAATGATAAAGTTGTTTAGTAATTGATCATTTAACAGACTATTCTCTGCAAATTTAGAAGGTTTATAAACTGGCAGATCGCTTTTAAATATGTCAACAACCTGCTTGGCAATCTCAATATTAGATTCAAGCTCTGCGTTAGTCTTAACCCATTGTATGATCTGCTTACCTTCCTTGTCGTATAAAGTAGATGTACCTTTAACCGCAAAGCCTGGTGCTGTTTTCTTGGTCATATCAAATTCAGGCGACCAACCACGTTTAGCAGCGTTTTTACGAATGCGCTCTAATGTGTTTGAGATAGTACCTTTTGACTTGTTTAAAGCTTTTGCTGCGTTTGCCTGCGATCCATGCTTAACCAAAGCATCAATAACATCAGACTGTGAGCTTGTATTGCAAAACTCTTTTAGTTCTTCGTAATTCACTTTTCTGCACCTTATAAACTAAAAAACCGCATAAAGCGGCACTTATAAGCTATCAAACTTCTTAAGGAGTTTATTCACTTTACTCTCACTAAACGAATTAACCTTATGTTTAATTAATTTAGATTTTAAATAGTGCAAATACTTTAACTCGTCATCTGATAAACTTTCATTTTTCATGTGATCTTTGTACCATCTATCAACGTCTGAACGTAGCATGTCTTTTTGGATTGAGCTTAACTCTTGAGTAATGTCTTCTTTTAAATTATCAAGCTTCTTATCGGTGTTTTTTGTTTTGCAAGATAGGCTAAACCAAATAATAGCACTAGTGATTATTGTTAAAGCAACCAGGCCGACCTCAGTTGAATGCATAATAAATAAATTGTAATATTCGTTAAAATACATGATGGAGCTGCCTACAATTGCAGATAGAGTTCCCCATACAAAAACAATATCTTTTACATTTTTAGTTATTGATGAGATCTTTTCGTTAGGCACGGTTTATTCCACTTACAAAATTGTAATTTTAGTTATATTTTTGCTTTTTACAGCATTCATTAGTTTCTTATGGGCTTTGATACTCATAACCATATCACCATCTTTTTTGTCTGTGCCAGTTGCAATGCAGCCTTGCAGCTCTTCAACTCTATTGGCTGGGTGAATAAGTATTAAGTTTCTTGCTTTTTCGCTGGGATAGTGGCTAACAGTTTTACCTATTAATGCATAGGTATCTAGCCTACCTTTGTACTTGTGGTATTGTAAATCATAAATACCTTCTGGTATACAGCTAATGTTTGCTGCATTATCAAGCCACGGACGTTCAAGCGAATAACAGATAAAGTCACCATCAACATAGATAGAGCCGATGATCTGCTTGTCTGTAAACTCCTGGCGCTCTAACTTCATTTCACTCATTTCTGCTTTCCCACTTTTCTGCTTTCAAGGAAGCCGCCACCGAAATAAAATCCAATTATAGTAATCATGATCTCACCTAGCCACATAGAGTTAGCAAACTCTTTGGCTTTTTCAACGCTTTCTATGTCAATAACGCCATACATCGCGCCAAGTACACCATTAAGCATAATAAACACGAAAATGAAGGTAAATGCAAGCGCTATATATCTTTGCGCAATTTTAAAAGGTTTGTATGCATTAAGCAAGTCAACTTTAGCTTGTGTTTTAGCCTCAATTAGCTTTGCTTTATTTTCAGCAACTTCTTCTGCGCTAGTGAATGACTCATCAATTAACTCTAAGCCCTTATTGATAACGTCTTTACTTCCAAATATGGTTGATAAAATACCAAGCATTTAAAATCCTTTCCAGGCCATTAGTTTGTCAAACTCACCTGACATTAGTTTTTTCTTCATTACTTCGTTGACTTCATTTGTGTCTTCCCAAGTCAAACCAGCTTCTTTAATCCAATCGTTTAATAGGTTCATTGGAACACTTCCAACAAATTTATAATCTGATCCAAATTTATTAATCTCTGAGCGCTTTATATCTTCTACTCTAGCAATAGTGTCTGAATTGTCGTAAGTCTTTTGATGAATTATTTTATCTGTCTTGTGATCATAGATCATCTTATCTGCAATCTTCATATATACCTCGAATTTTAAGTAAAAAAAAGGGCGTAATTAAACGCCCCTTCATTATACCTTACTAAAGCAATTAAGCAGTAGCGCAGTCTGCAACAATACCGTTAGCTGCTTCGTTCTTACATACTAGTGTAAGTTCAGTAACAAGCTGACGTGTTGTAGCATCACCAGTTTTAGCAAGCTCAGTGTTCTTCATAGGACGTAGCTCAGCAACTTCCCACATATCATCCTGCATTACTAATACATCGCGACCACGTACTAAACGTGAAGGCATGAATGATACTGAACCCCAAGGTGTAACATAAACATCAACCGCATTAACGATTGCGTTAGTTCCGCCAACTGAAGCACCGATTGTAGAACGCTGGTTGTTCATACCAGTAAATCCTAAAGCGATGTTCATCTGGTAAGCAGATAGATAAACCGAATTAGGTGTACCGCCTTCTTCCCAAATTGACTGCATTACTGCATCCATATCAGCTTGTGTAAACGCTGAAGTATCAGAACCGTCAGTACGTGCATCAGTACCGTTTCCAGCAGGTGCAGCACCGCCAGTACCTAAGTTAGCTTCGTTAGTTGCAATAAATGCGCCAACACCAGCTAATTCACGTGCAGCAGTAGAGCTACCAGCTTCGCGTGCGTTGTTATCAAGTAAAGCTTTTTCGATATCTAGCTTGATTTCTTTAGCGATCTTCATTGTCTGGTATGCAATCTCTTTTGCACGTCCAGCTTTTTTAAGACCTTCATCAGTATCAGGAATTGATACCGCGCCTTTAAAGATTTGTGTGTAGTTACCCTGGCGAACTGCAGCAGTACGAGCTGAAGCAACTGTTGTATCACCTTCAATGTGAGCATTAGCGCCTGCAGCACGTAGTGAATCAGTCATCCACTCGTGGTAAGTGTTAGTTGCTTTTGTCTTTTTACATTTAGACAAAAAAGGAGTTTCTTCTGGTGAGATGTTATAGATTACATCGCGTAAATCTTCGCGAATACCAGTAGCATCATAAGAATCAAAAGTGTTAGTTGGCTGTGCCATAGTAATATTCCTTGTATTAAATTACTTTAAAGTTGGATCTAAAATCAGTGATAGAGCATCGTCAATACTTCCGCTCTGTCTTAGTTTTGCAAGCTGTGACTTGCGCTGCTGACCTCTACCCGCAGTTTTCTTAACACCTGCCTTGATTGGCTTCCTAGCCCTTTTAGACTTTTCAGCTACAATCTTTTTACTATCACCACCTTGCGACTTTAACCATAAGCTTGCGTAGTATAAAGTTTCCATATCTCTATGTGACGTTATCTGTGCAATCTCTTCTTTGGTGTACCCTAGCTTTTCCGCTGCCGCTGTTAATGATTCTGAAAAAGCTTTAGCCTTCTCTGGATCTTTTAACTCTGGCAGCTTTTTAACTAGCTCTTGCGCTTCAGCTTGAGCATATTGCGCTCTAAGTTGCATATCTGCCTGGCTCTGTCTTTGGAGCTGTTCAGTAACTTGACCAACTTGTGCGTTATACTCTTGCATTTTCTTTGAGTAAGACATTTGAGCTTCGTGCCATCCAAACGGATCATCACGGAACGCTTCCATATCTGGCTCTTTTGGTGGTGTTAAAGCACCTGCTTGAACTTGCTGCACTAGATTTTGCAGTTCTTGTCGTTCTTGCGTAAGGGCTACATATGCAGATTCCGCTTGTTTTTTTAGTTCAGCGTTTTCTTGCATGCCCTTTTGTATAAACTTCTGACCAGAATAACCTCTCTGCAACTCGTCAAGGGTTACCTTTTGCTCTTCTCCATCCACTTTTACAGTGTAGAGATTATTATCAGGCTCTTGCTCGTCTTCGTCCGTTTCTTCTGAATCTTCAGCATCTGCATCTTCTTCTGAATCGTCTGAATCATATTCATCTTCTTCATCGTCTTCTGCATCAACATCATCTTCGATGTCATCACCATCATCAGTTTCGCTTTCTTCCTCAGCTTCATCAATAACGCCCTCGTCTGGGTTAGCCATCTCTTCTTCGGTTTCTGCTACTTCATCAAATTGCTCTTCTGGCTGTACTAATAAGTCAGCCGCTTGGTCTAATGTTAAGACCTGGTCTTGCGGTAGTGTCGCTTCCACGGTGCACTGCTCCTAAGATTATTTATTTGTTTGTTTTTTATCAAATACTGACTCTTCTGCTAAAACAGAATGAATTACAGCCTCGATTTCTCGTAATGCTAAAACAATATTGTGCGCTTTGTCAATAGTTATCTCATCTGAATCGCTTGATAGAAATACTTCTACCTGGCGACTTTTTACAATTTCCATCAACTCAATAAAAGTATCGTCTTTTGCAAGCCGCTTATAACGACCTGCTTTATCCTTAATGCCTTCCATTAATATCTAGCCTGTGTTGCTGCTGCTGTTGGCTGTTGGTCCGCATAACGTGGCGCATCTTGCATTCGCTTAATACGTTCTACGTCTACTGCTGTTCCATACTTGCCTAAAATCTCAGCCGCTTCTGTTAATAGCTTTTGATCAAGCTCATCACGTTTACGGTCATCTTCAGCGATTGCTTTCTGTGCATCTAACTGAAGTTTTAGCATGTCGCTTTGTGCTTTAGCTTGTGCCTTGATGTTTTCAGCTTCGACCAATGCTTGAGCATGCATCATTGCTGGATCTGCTGGAGGCTGTTGTCCTTGAGCCTGCTGCATCTTCATCATCATCATTTGCTGCTCAATCTCTGGTGTCATTGGTGCATAGTAACGGTCACTATTGCGATAACCACCAAGCGCTAGAATATCTGATAATGTGTTTCTAATATTGGTCAAAGATACGATGCCGTTCTGCGCTCCGTATGCCTGGTAAATGCTCATTTGCGTTTGCAAGGTTTGACCTAATGCAGCGGCTTTCTGATCATCTTTGCCTGTGCCAAGCCCTACATTGATTCCTATGTGCATGTCAGTATTCCACACTCTAGGATCAATAGGTACAAATCCTGCTCCAGACAATCTAATCATCTCTTCTTCTGGTGAGTTTTTGACTAGAATATTAAGCATTAGCTTAAATAATCTCTTCATACCACCTTCTGCAAGGTTTCTAGCAATTACCTCAACCTGCGCTTCACCAGCACTAGCTGTTAATTGTACCGCAGTTGCTGTTGTGTTCTGCAAGGCATCTGGATCTAGTCCGTTTGATGCTCTTGATACACCTGTTTTCTGCTCAATTATTTGGTCGTAGTATTCCAAAGCGCCTAACGTCTGACCTGCCACGAATGGTACAGCCATCTCTTGTACAGCACCTAATTGGCGCATTCTAACGATACCACCAATCTCATTATTCAATAAGTCATCAACATTCACCTGACCTTCTACCATTGCTAGTCTTGGTGAGTTAGTCATAGCGATATTGTCTAATACACCACGCAACATTGAAGTAGCAGCATCTTGATCATTAACAATTAAATCTGCAATTGAATTACCAAAAAATGCGTGTGGCTCTGGATCTGACTCAAATACAGCAAACGGAATCATTGTGCATGGCTCGTAATCAAGCAACTGGTAATCACCACCGCCAAGCGTAACTTTATATAGCTGGGCTATTCCCGTTCCGTCAACATCCATCTTAATATAGGCTTCAGTAACTGCAACCATCTTCATTGAAGGATCGATATTATTCTCATCTTCTCCTTCCATGTTATCCCAGCCACGTCTTTCTAAAGCTTCAGCTTCTGCCATCGTATCATTATTTGAGATGTTTGATAGCTCAATCACATCATCGTAATCAAAGCCCATCTGCAATAAATCACCAACTCGCATTTCTGTTCTGTGGCCGCATACGTAACAATCATCAATGCTTGCTGCTTCTCGGTTTACAAAGAATTCTTCTGGTGGAACTGATTCAATTCTTAAAGTTCCGCATTCCTTCTTGCGCATTACTTTAACGCTGTACTCTGGAACTTCTGCCTCGATACCAAACTCATTTAACTCAAATCTGAATTCTGAATCTTGCTCGATAATTTCAACATCATCTTCTTGAGCGATAACCGCAAGCTCTTGCTCGGTAAGGTTAGTTAACTCATAAATCTCTGATTCTGTGTAATCATCCCAGTAGCACTTTACAATGCCAGACTTCTTTAAAAGCGCATCATGAATCGCATCAGATAAAACTCTGTAGCCGTTGCTTTCATTGAACTTATAATGTATGTATTTTGTAGCTGTGTCAGCTTGACCAACCTGGTCAGGCGACTTAGGCACGTACTCAACAAAGTTCTCGTTTGATAAGAAAATGCGCATAAGGCTTGGTTTGATAGAGCGAATAGTATCACGTACCTTAGTAGCAACTACTTTTGATCGACCTTCTTCATGACCAATGCTTACATCACCGTTATAATACTTTTGAGCCTTAATTCGGTCATGTGCAATCTCACCTTCGATGAAATTCAAAGCATCTGTAACTGCATCTCTTGCAATGCTCTCAATCTCATCGTCCGTCAATGGTTTTAAATCTGCCATTTAATCAATCCTTTTTCTGCTTGCGCTTTCTGGAAATCTCACGCTGTAAAAACTCTTGCATTGCATTATAAGCTTTTTCTTGTGTATCTTTCTTACTAGATTTACCAATTATCGCACCAAATGCTTTTTTAGCCGCTGGTACTGTTACCCCATCAGTTGCAACATCTGCCATGTCCATTAAGCTAGGCGTACCACTTTCAGCCTTAAATGTTCTGCTTTTTACATCTGGAAAATAAACACTTAACTCATCACCAAATGCTGCTAAGTCATGTATGTTATCACCAAACTTACCGCCATACGAGCTACCAAACTGATCTGTAAGATTTATTAGCTCGTTCAAAGTGTTTCTAGCTTTGTAGTTTGATGACAGCTTTCTTGACTCCTGACCAAGTATCGACCCCGCGTTTGGAGCATCTATATCAAATTGCTTTCCAGCAATCTTAGCTAAAGGCTCTAAAACTTGCAATGCTTCTGAATATGTCTGGTTTGCTTTTCTGTAATTATCAGACTGAAATTGTAAAGACTCGTTTAAACCTCTTTGCAATCTCTTGAGTATTTGAACCACATCCTCTTCTAAGTTTGATTGCTTACTACCCCACGGAACTTGCTTTTGAATAAACTGCTTTGCCTTATGTACATCATAAGCAGATTTAGGTTGGTTTCTTGTCAATGTACTAACAACCCTCTTTATAAGGTTTTTTGCAGTATTTTGCTCAAGTATCCACGCGTTATCTGTGATCAAGTCAATATCGCCATTTTCTTTAAACTCAATCTCAACACCTTTTTCACGCAAATCATTAAGAAATTGGTTTACAGCACTACCATGCGCTGGTGGCGTTTGCTTCAACTCTTGTTCAGCAACTCTTTCAATTTCTTCACCAGCTTTTTTTCTAGTTGCATTTACAAAGCTTACACGGTTTTTTAGCTTTTCACCGACCTCATCAAGGTAGTGCATATACTGCGCTTTTGATGCGTTATTGCTAACCTCTTTATGAGTTTCTAGCATTCTAAGCATGCGCATATTATCTTCTGGTGATGCGGCTTTAATAGCTGCGATACTTCTTGGTCTAAAGCCCAAACTCTCAACATTTACTGCTAACGGATCTTTAACAACGCTTCCATCGACTAGCTCGTAAGATGATCTTTCTGCACTGTATGGGTTATCCATTATAGTTTTAGCTGTTTGGCTAATAGGAGCTGGAGCAATCTCACCTGTTACTCCCGCTTCCCTACCAACACCAAATTGAGCTCTAGCAACTTCTTTTGCTCCACCAATAACATCTTCTTTAATTGCAGATGCTCCAGCACTTAACGGTGTTGTTAGCGGTTTTAATGGATTAAGAAATGTTGATGGTGTCATTTGTGCTGACATTGATGCAGCCTGTATAGGTGCTGTAATCTGATTGACTGGTAAACCAACCAGAGCTTGAAATGGTGCAACCACTTCTGCAATGTTACGCATGTATTCCTGACCAGCAGGAGTTTCTGGCATAAAAGCTTCAGTGCCTTTTTCTATAGCATCTTGTACGTGCTTCTGTGACTCCATTGCAGCTTGTTGCTCTCCAATAGTTCCGTTTGCAAGTTGGTTTGCAATGGCTTCTAGCGAGCCTTTCAAGTAAGCAACCGAACCAATAACAGCACCTGCACCAGTGCCAAGCATTGCTTCTCCAACGCCTGTCATTTTTTCGCCAAATGTATAATCGCTTTCCATTGGTGGCATTACATCATTAGGAATCTGCACACCAGCTTCGGTATCAAAACCTTGACTATCTTGTCCACGAACAATATCAATTAGCTGTTGTTCAGCTGGCTGAGCTGTTGTAGCACCAGAATTCCTAACAATCGCTTCCAGCTGCTCTTTTGTTAATGCGTTTTGAGCCATGTCGCTACTTCCCTTGCTGTAGTTTCTTTATATCTTGTTCAGAATATCCATACCGTTCTTTTAGCATTTGCATGGCTTGTTCTGGATTTGGTAAGCCGTTACTTCCATTACCACTTGCTTGTGTACGTGCGGCTTCTGGTATTGTTCCAAACATTGCTTCGGTAACTACATTTCTGTTTTTACGTTTTTGATCAATAATAGCCTGCGTATCACCTGGCTCTGGAAAAAACTGCTTATTGTAACGATCAAACTCATCGCGGCCAATAGCTGCCCCAGATTCTTTTCTTAAAAGTGAATTTATAAACTCACTCTTTGCCTGCTCATACATCTTAAACTTTTCAGAAGTTAAAAAGTTATCAAACAATGGTATTCCGCTTGCTAAAAACTGTTTAACGCTTGTTCCAGACTGCTCAACGTTTGCAATAATGTTATTTGCACCTTGCATTCTGTTAGCAAAAATACTTGTATTTGCCTGTCCTTCAGTCATATCTATTGAATCAGTTCCGCCTTGCGTAAAACTTACTGATCCGTCAGCATTAACTTTAACCTGCATTCCTTTTTTTCCAGCACCAGCGTTAATCATAAATTGCTGATACTCTTGAGTTCCTGGAATAAGACCAGCGGCACTTGCTCTTGCATTTAATGCAGCAATTGGGTCTTTGTCTGGAGCGGCTATTTGACTTAACTGGTTTGTTGCTGTATTTATTGAATACGTTTTATCATCATCCAAGCCTGTTATACCGTAATTCTGCTTCATAAATGAACCAGTACCAGTAACGTATTTTTCTTGCGGCTTTTCAGCTGCATTCACTTGAGTTACATCACCTGTAGCTTGATTGTACTTGTAAACCGCATCTGGGCTTAAACCTGTAATATTAAACTTGCTTGATAAGTAAGATCCGCTTCCAGTTTCAAATTTATCTGTAGTTTTACCAGATTCCTTGATGTATGCTGAATAGATTTCTTTAACCATTTTAGGGTTATTCATTACCATTTGAGCATACTTTTTGGCCACTGGGCTACCATCTGCTGCTAAAGCCTTCATAACACTGTCTGCTGACTGTCCAACCGATTTATTCTCACGAATAGTTTTAAGGCGACTACTTAAATGTGATGCAAGCCCTTGATCTGGTGTCATACGCATAGTATTAAAGGCTAAAGCTAAACCTAGCATTTTTTCTTCATTGCCAAACATCTTCTTAGCGCCATCGGCCAACTGATCAAAGAATGACTCTTTTTGTGTTGTATCTTTACCTTCAGCTTTATCTTTTTCAATATCAGCATAAACTTTAGCGCCATGCTCTACACCTTTAAATGCTTGCAAACCTTCATTAAGCTCTTGTGTGCTAACGCCAAACTCTTTAACCTTATTTTCATCGAGCGCAAAGTCACTTAGTTCATAATCAAGTGTAGGCTTATTAAGATTATCTTGCATTGCAAACTGACTAGCTTCTTGTGCCATAGCTTGCTGTGCGTAAGAATCTGGCTCAGGATATTGCATCTGTGGCTGTTGTGCTGGCATTACTTCTACGCCACCACCAGTTTGCACACTTTGCTCACCAAGCAAGCCATCTCTGATCATGCCAATTAAGGATTTTTCAGCCATCTTAGTTCCCCATCATTTTTGCAAGCAACTGATCACGTGTTGGCTGTCCACCAATTACGCTACCCATGCCACCGCCTTGAATAGCGTTCATAGCTGAGCTGGCATTAATTCCTGTTGGTAGCATCACTGGAGCAGCTTGTGAGCCTCTAGGCGTGCCTAACTGTGGTTTTAGCTGTGCTTGTTGTGATTGACCTGCTCCACCTGACATGCTTTTAGCGATTCCGCTTACCATAGATTTATAGTCAAAGTCACTACCACCACCACTCATGATGTCGTAATCTTCATTTAAAATACCACTTTGTGCTGACTGCCCATCTAGTTTTACTTGCCCAAAGTCTTGCGATGATCCTTGTGGTGCTACGCCAAAATCTAACTGACCTGCTGGCATATTGTTATTAGTTGCAACTTGCCCCATCTGCACACCTTGTGGCGGATTAGGAACGGGCGCACCAGTTCCGCCTAGTGCGTTAGAATCAGCAATATCAACACCAAAAGATGATCCTGGTTGCTGGCCTGGCATATAACTCATGATTGTATTAAAACTCATTACAATGCTCCTTTTAATTCTGGATGTGCGTAATTCACCATTAGGAATCCGCTGTCATCTTGCATAACTGCATCTGGTACAATCTCTTGAACCTCTTGTGCAATAACGCCTTTGGTGTATGAATCATCGCTGTAACCCATATCATCAGCCACATCATTCCACTTCCATGAATAAATCTTAATTCCGTTATCTAGCTTACCAATTGTTTTCAAGCCTTTCTTTAATCTAATATCAGAAAAAGCTGCAGCAACTGTTGCTCCAGTGGTTAGATAATCAAACAATCCAGGCTCTTTAGTAGATGTTGTTGTTTGACCATAAGGTGACGAACCTAATGCTTGTGACATCAGACTTAGCTGCGCGGCAGGATATTGCGTATAAGCACCGTACTGACCTTTTGCAGCATCAATAAGAGCTTGTTGTAATGCTTGCTGTTGCTGTCCTTGCTGTGCTAGGTTAGATTGAATATCTGAACCATAGCCATAAGATTGCGCACCTAAAGCACCTAATTGGTTTGCAGCACCTAAACGCTGTTGCGCACCTGATAATCCTGCTGCTTGGTTTGCTGTAGCTGCATTAAAACGGCTTGCAATATCTGCTTGAGCCATCTGCTGTGCATTCTGAAATCCAGCTTGTCTTAACCCTGAAGCCATCTGTGCGCCTTGACGTGCAAACGCTTCGTTAGATAATGCTTGCGCAACACCTTCACGGCTTCCACCAAATGCACCTGCCTGAGTAGCTTGAGCGCCAATTTGGTTTTGCTGCATTAAACGCTGACGCTCTAAGTCTTGCATTGACGTATCAATAACTTGTTGCGTATATGGGTTTTGATATTGTGAAATATCTGTTGTAGCTAATTGCCCAGCCTGAACTTGTTGTGGCTGATACATCATTCCTGATGCAGTTCCAGCTAAAGCTCCTTTCTGTGCGCTTGCCGCTTGTGTCATTGGATCAGCGTTTATTGCG
>JGI11705J14877_10000577_pt1 | contig 22783 bp, 21 predicted proteins | sample Etolaghawater15m_FD_14877 | JGI IMG/M metagenome (IMG submission 14877)
AAGGTGAAGTAGTTGCCAACCTTGATGAAAGTGAGTTGGTTGATAGATTTATCCATGAAGTTGAGACAATGGCGAATATAGTAGATAAAACTTAAAAAACTTCTACTCGATTTCTACCATTTTCTTTCGCTTTATAAAGAGCTTCATCAGCCTCTTTTAAGAGATCTTCAAAGTTTTCATGTTTATGACTTAGTTGCACCACGCCAAAACTAGCAGTTACTTTTATGGAGTCTATTTCTAATTCAGATAATTCTTTTCTAATTTTTTCTGCTTTATTTTTGGCTTCTTGTGCGTTGCACCTCCATACCACCACAACAAATTCTTCTCCACCAAACCTTGCGCTAAAGTCTTCAGTTCTAGTGTTGTTTTTTAGTAAACTCCCTACAGCTTGAAGAACCTTATCTCCATTTAAATGTCCATGATTATCATTAATAGCTTTAAAATAATCGATATCACACATAATCACACTCATGCTATCGTTATGTCGCCTTGCACTTGCAAAAGTTTGACTACCCAACTCTGCTAAATAATGACGGTTGTAAAGCCCGGTAAGCTTATCATGAGATGCAATATAAATAAGCTCATCTCTTTGTCTCTTAAGTATTATATGTGTTTTGATACGTGCTTTAACTATGGCTGGTCTCACTGGTTTGGTTATATAATCCACTGCTCCCAAAAGCAAGCCTTTTTCTTCATCCTCAGGGTTAAGGTTTCCTGTTACAAAAATTACAGGAATATTTTGCGCTAACTTCATCTCTTGTAATTTTTCAAGAACTTCATAACCATTCATTTGTGGCATTTCAATATCTAAAAGAACTAAATCTGGTAGAGGCTCTCGATCTATCAATTCTAAAGCTCGTGCACCACTAGTAGCAACCTTTAATTGGTATGTATCTTCTAAGATTACTGCTAAAACTTGGATATTTGATGCTAAGTCGTCAACAATTAAAATAACTTCCTTATTCTTTTGCATCGACTTCCTTTAATTCCATAAAAATCGCTTCTATTATAACAAAAACCTCATCATTGCTATATGTATCAATATAATTTTGAAGTTTTTTAAGCTTAGCATTTATACTTTCATTATAGTCTGCTTGAAAGGTATCACAAGCACTACTATTAAGGAATATCCCTTCTTCTAAGTCTTTTTTAATCTTGTCTAAAAAAGCTATCAATTCAGGTTTAGAAATCTTCTTTGCACTTTGAATCCTTGCATCTTGATTCATTAGGTATTCATTAAATATTCTCACAACATTATCTGCTTCTTCTTCTAAGAAGTGATATTCATTACGTAAATCTTCTATACTTTTAGTAGAAACATGATTTTCTATAGCCTTAGCAAGTTCTTGTAGTTTTAAAGTACTTAAATTGGCTGCAGAACCTTTTATTGTATGTGCATGTAACTGTATCTCTTTTATGTTTGCATCATCTAAAGCGCACTTAAGACTATTCATCTGAGTCGCAATATCAACTAAAAATACTTCCATTATTTTTTTCACTAATTTCTCAGAAGAACCCAAACGAGATAGCAAACCTTGTGTATCCCATGACTTTATATTTATTCGTTCATCTAGCTCAAACTCTTGTGTAACTACTTTTTCAGATGAAGGTTCTATCCATTTTATTAGTACGTCTCTTAAAACTTCAAGAGCTATTGGCTTTGAAATATAATCACTCATACCCGCCAATAAACATTTTTCTTTATCGCCTTGCATAGCATTTGCTGTCATTGCAATTATAGGTACATTTTTATACAACTCTCCACATTTTCCTTCACGAATAAATGCGGTAGTTTCAAAGCCATCTAAAATAGGCATCTGACAATCCATAAAAATGAGATTATAAGTTTCATTTGAATTAGATAAAATATCAACTGCTTCTTGCCCATTGTTTGCAATATCCGCTTCTAAGTTTAAAGCACTTAGCATCCCCTGTGCAACCACTTGGTTTGTAATATTATCTTCAACCAATAATATTTTCAGATTCTGCATACTTGCTAGCTCTCTAGGGAAAAATGAGTTAATTTTATCTTTTGTAAGTATGGTATTGTTTCTACTGTGTTCTTCACCATTACCAATTAAAACTACAAGAGCCTCATAAAGGTCAGATGATGTTGTTGGTTTCATAAAAAATGCCTTAAAACCTTTACTATAAAGATCTTCTATATTTTCATGTCGTCCATATGAGGTCATCATAATCATTTGCATATTTAAACATTTTGGCATAAGCGACAACTCTGCACCTAAAGCTTCACCATCCATATATGGCATCTGCATATCTAATATTGCAATATCAAAAAAGTCTTCTATGTCTCTTTTATAACATAAATCTATTGCTTCTTTAGCTGACATGGCAACTGTCACTTCTAAGTCCCATAACTCTAATTGCTTACGAAGAATTTGTATATTGACTTCATTATCATCAACAATAAGAAGTTTTTTGCCTCTTATATCTATGCTTGGTATTGTTACCGGTTCATTATGAGAAAGTTCTACTTCAAAATAAAAAGTAAAAATACTTCCTTTATCTTGTTCACTCTTTACTATCAACTCTCCACCCATCATCTCAACTAAGTTTTTAGCAATACTAAGTCCCAAGCCTGTACCACCATACTTTCTAGTAGTTGATTTATCTGCTTGTGTAAAAGCATCAAACAAGGTCGCAATTTTCTCAGAAGGTATTCCTATACCAGAATCTTCAACCGAGATAATTAAATATCCTATATCCTTCGCTGTTACATCTATTGTAGCTTTTATAATAATATTTCCATGATGTGTAAACTTAATAGCATTTCCAACAAGGTTATTCAATATTTGTTTAAGTCTTCCAATATCTGCATATATATAAGAATGATCCAATCCTGTTAAGTCCAATAAGAGCTCAACATCATGATTCTTGACAGTTATAGCAATACTTTTAGCAAAGTCTCCTATCTCTTTTTTGAGATCCACTTCTATATATTCAAGTTCTACTTTTCCAGCTTCTATTTTAGAATAATCTAAAATATCATTGATAACAGATAAAAGTGACTTAGCACTTGCATTAGCAATACCAAGGTTATTTGCTTGTTGTTTTGTAAGTTGTTCACGAGACAGTAGATCAAGCATACCAATAACACCATTCATTGGCGTACGTATTTCATGACTCATACTCGCTAAAAAGTTGGCTTTTGCTTCTACTGCTTGTTCAGCACCCTCTTTTGCAAGAAGAAGCTCTTCTTCAGCTTTTTTATTTTCAGTCACATCTGTACGAATTGCTATATACGATTCAGGTTTTCCATCTAAGCCCATAAAGGGGAAAATAGTTGTATCTACCCAGTAAATAGAACCATCTTTTCGTTTGTTTTTAATTGCAGCATTATGCCAAACTCTACCAGAAGATATTGTCTTATACATTTCATCCCAAAAATCATCATCATAGGTAGCAGAGTTTACTATTCTATGATTTGCACCTATGAGTTCATCGTTACTATAGCCTGAAACTTCAGTAAATTTACTATTTGCATATGTAATCGTTCCATGAATATCTGTTATACCTACTATCGAGTGTGCATCAAGTGCTAATTGACGTTGTTCCATGTTCATGTTAGATTGTTCTGCCTCTTTTAAAAGATCTAGAAGATCTAAACTTTGCTTAGCTGTTACTAATCCTGTAGCAATAATATTATTTGTAAATTCTAAAAACTTGAATATTGGTGTAGTAAAAAGGATACTCGAGCCTATTTCAATCACTCCAAGTAATGTATCTTCATACAAAATAGGAAAGGTATAAGTATTTAAAGTTTTTTCTTTACTCGTCCCAGTTTCTATAATCAGCTGTGTTTCTTGTATATTTTGAAGTTTGATCGGCTTTTTTTGTAATGCAACTTGGCCTACAATACCTTCACCTAATTTATAACTATCTTGGGAACCTTCTCCTCTTACACAAGCAAAGCCAGCAACATACTTCAGTGATTGTTGCTCACTATCAAAGCTATAAAATGATCCAACCCCTGCATTCATATAATTGCACAAGGTGTTTATTGATTTTAAACCTATTGCAACAACACTATTTTTACCTAAGAGTTCTTTGTTAAGTAAAGAGATTCCCTCTTGAATCCAAAGATCATCTTTAGTTTGAATCTTTACCTTTTCTAAATCAAGTTTATTTTTACTAATAAATCTAATAAGTATAATTGCCATAAATACAATACATACTATCATAATGAAAAGAAAAATATAAATAAGAAGTATCGACTCATCTTTATTTAGCTGAGAATCTTCTAAGAATTTTTTAGCTTGATTTTGAGCATTTGTTACCAATATATTAGTCTTGGTTGATAAATCTCGCATATAAATATTTTGCTCATTTGCTATCTTTCTAGCCTTTTGAATATCTTTCTTATCTATAGCATTAATATATTCATCTCTTAGTGGTTTCCAACTAACAAAAGTATCGTAACTTATTTCTACATCTTTTCTACTAGCTATGTAGTTTTGGAATAATATTTCATACTCTATTAAAACTTTTTTTTCTATTTCATTTATTTTATATATTGCTGCTTTTTTTGTATAGTTATCATCTGCAGACAAAATCTTTTGTATATCTTTATGCATCGATTCAGTATATAGCTGTATATTTTTAGTACTCAGTATCACTTTAAAAGAATGGTCATGTAATTTTTGCGTTAAGGTACTAAGTTCATTAAAATGTATAATTGAAATTATTCCGAAGCTTATAATAGAAAAAATTATAGTTAACACAGCAAGTATGATTTTAGTATTCATATTAGATTTCCACCTTTAACTCATAAGAAATTACTATACAGAATAGTTGTTGAAAAAGACCTGAGCTAATAAAGAGTACACAGTTTCTCTTATTTTAAATCATTTATGATAAAATCAAAAAAAAGTAAAGGGATTTCTTTGCAAGATAACTTATATAACCTAGCCTTTGAACGTTCTATTCTAAGTTCCATCGTCTTTGAACCTCAACAGTTTGATGAGCTTAGTTCTAGCCTTAAAAAAGATGATTTTTACCTCCCAGCACATCAGGATATTTTTAACGCTATGCTAGGTTTAATGAAAAGAGATGAACCTATAGATGAAGAGTTTATAAAAAAAGAACTTATAAAAATCAAAAAATTTGATGAGCAGGTTATGCTTGAAATTCTTTCAGCTAATCCAATCTCAAACACAAAAGCCTATGTAAACGAGATAAAAGACAAATCCCTCAAACGCCATCTTTTAACACTCACAACTGAAATAAAAAGAGTGACCGTAGAAGAGGAACTTCCATCTGCTGAAGTGATTGACATAGTTGAGAAAAAGCTTTACGAAATAACGCAAGACAATCAAACAAGTGACTTTAAAGATTCACCACAAATGACCTATGACACTATGGAGTACATCAAAGAGATGAAGGCTCGAGGCAATTCTCTTTTGGTTGGAGTAGATACCGGTTTTCATGAGCTAAATAAAATGACTACTGGTTTTGGAAAAGGAGATTTAGTAATCATCGCAGCAAGGCCTGCAATGGGAAAAACTTCTTTTATACTCAACACGGTGAATTCACTCATAAACCAAGGAAAAGGTGTGGCATTTTTCTCTCTTGAGATGCCGGCTGAACAACTTATGCTTCGGCTTCTTTCTGTGCAGACTTCTATACCACTGCAACAACTTCGTTTAGGCGATATGAACGATGACCAATGGGCTTCGCTTCATGGTGCGATTGACAACATGAACTCTGCAAAACTTTTTGTGGATGATCAGGGAAGTATCAACATCAACCAGCTTCGCTCCAAACTTAGAAAGTTAAAAAATCAACATCCTGAGATTGAAATAGCCGTAATTGATTATCTTCAAATTATGCAAGGAGTTGGAAACCAAGACAGACACCTCCAAGTTTCTGAAATCTCTCGTGGTCTGAAAATGCTCGCACGTGAACTTGAGATGCCTGTTGTAGCACTTTCTCAACTTAACCGTGGTCTAGAATCCAGAAATGACAAACGCCCAATGCTAAGCGATATTCGTGAGTCTGGTTCTATTGAGCAAGATGCTGATATTATCTTGTTTGTCTATCGTGATGATGTCTATCTTTATAAAGAAGAAAAAGAGCGTGAAAAAGCTGCAAAAGCAGAAGGCAAAGAGTTTATTTCAGAGTATATAGAAAAAGAAGAAGAAGATGCGGAGATTATTATTGGAAAGCAAAGAAATGGTCCTACGGGGCATGTTAAGCTTGTTTTTCAGAAAAAACTCACTCGCTTTGTTGATGCTCCAAAATTTTCAGCTGGAGTTGAAACAGTATATGAAAATGTAGATACGCGCTCTGCAAATATAGACATGGGAGAGAGTTCTGTTTCGATGCCCTCTATCTAAATAGTTTTAACGAATGCTTTTAGAGAAAATCTCCCTTTTTACTACAAAAAGAGATTTTTTTTTATTTCTTTTTTTCTGTTTATTTATCGCTTCTTACTCTCTTTTAATAGAGTACAATAACTATAAAAATCTTACACAATTTGATTCACAACTTCTAGAAGCTACAGTACTTAAACAATATGAAAAAACTAAACTAACTAAAAAAGGTAAAAGCAAAACTTATCAAGTGCTAAAACTAAAATCAGATAAGGGTTTTAGCTTTTACACGACTGCAAAAAAATCATTTATGAATGTAAAAGCTAAAAAAGTAAAACTTGAAATATTTTTTCAAGAGATGAGTTTTTATGAGTATATGACAGGTTTTTTTGCTTTTTCTAAAATACTATATGTATATGAAAATCCTACAATAAAAGAAAATCTTAACACGTATATATCAAGCCTGCATGAAAGTATAGATATAGCAAGTATTTATAAAGCACTCTATACAGCTTCACCACTACACCCTGGACTACAACTTAGTTTTTCTCAACTTGGAATATCACACCTCTTTGCGATAAGCGGTTTTCATTTAGGTGTTCTCTCAGGCTTACTTTTTTTCTTATTTAAAACACCCTATACATTTTTGCAAAACAGATACTTTCCCCACAGAAGCTATACCCTTGATTCTTTTTTTGTTATAGCCTCATTATTATTTATATATTTAGTCTTTTTAGACACCCCGCCATCCTTACTTCGAGCCTATGTGATGCTTTTAATTGGCTTTATACTTTATGATAGACATTATACAATTCTTTCTATGTGGACACTGTTTTTAACTGTAAGCTTAATCCTTAGTTTTTCACCGAGGCTATTCTTTAGTCTGGGCTTTTGGCTGAGTGTCTTTGGAGTATTTTATATATTTTTATTTTTGATTCATTTTAAAAACTTGAACAAAATTTGGCAGTTCATTCTTGTCCCATTTTGGGTTTATCTTATGATGCTTCCTCTCTCACTTTATATCTTTGGAAACTTTAGTTTATACCATCCCTTATCTGTACTATGGACAAGTTTATTTAGTATATTTTATCCGCTAAGTATTGTTTTACATCTGATTGGTTTTGGTAATTTTTTAGATAATTATTTACTTTGGATTCTAGATTTAAATACACAAGGAGAAATATTAAAAATACCCTTTACTCTTATAGTATCTTTTATAGCCTTATCATTCTTGAGTATTTGGAAAAAGATTTTTGCTTATCTACTCTTGTTTCTTACTTTCTTGGTTTTTATATACGCTATCTATAATGTAGCATAGTTTTAAACCGTAAATAAAAATAATCCAAGACACATATATCCATAAAAATAAAAACATCAGTATTGAAAATGAACCATACATTGTTGTATAGGACTTGTTAAAAAACACATAATATATAAATGCATTTTTAGAGATACTAAAAACAATCGCAATAATAAATGAACTTATCATTGAAGCTTTAGGATTTATTTTGGCATTTGGACCGATTTGAAAGATTAAAAAAAACAAGCCCCAAATGATTATATATGGAACCAATGGCAAAATATTTAAGCCCGAAGTATACTCATGGTTAGAAACCAAAGTTGCAATATATCCTGTGATATAAAAAGAGATACCAAGGGCAATAGGAGTAAGTGTGAGCATTGTCCAATATGTTGTAACTGATTCCCAAAGATTTCGCGCTGGTGCATGAAAAATCTTGTTTGCAATATACTCAAAGTTTTTAAAAAACAACAATGAAGCTACCAAAATCATAGCCAAACCGATTATCCCCATCTTCGCAGAGTTTTGTAAAAAACCGTCAATATGTTCCATAATAGCTTCTGAATTCACCGGCATAAGGTTTGAAAATATAAAAGTTTTAATAGTCTCATAATGCTCTGCAAAACTCGGTAGTGATGTTAGCAAAGTAAGCATAATTAAAAGAAGTGGAATGATGGTGAATATAGTATAAAAACTAAGTGAAGCGGCATAAAGAGTGAGTTCTTTATCGATAAAGGAGTGAATAAAAAGCATTATATGGTGGAATAAATGCTTTATATTTCTCTTATTTATCAACTGCTCTATATTCAAAATAAACCCTAGTCTAAACCCATTTTAGAAGGATTCAAAATATTGTTAGGGTCAAATGCTTTTTTAATCGATTTGAAAAGATTCATCTCTTCTTCTGTAAAAGCCATTCTCATATAAGGTGCTTTTGCAAGTCCGATACCATGTTCACCAGATAATGTTCCGCCTAAATCTATAGTCGCTTGAAAAACCTCTTCTATAGCTTTATAAGCAATCTTCACCTGCTCAGGATCTTTACCATCTACCATTACATTTGTATGTACATTACCATCACCTGTATGACCAAAACAAGGAATATTTATCTTGTATTTATCTGCGATTGCATAAAATTTCTCTAGTAATTCTGGAAGAGCTGAGCGAGGTACCGTAACGTCTTCATTAAGCTTTTTACTTCCATACACTGTTATAGACTGCGATGCATTTCTACGTGCAAACCATAAATCAGCAGCTTCCTTGTCATCTTTTGCAATTTTAAACTCAGAACAACCATTCTCTTTAAAAACTTTCTCAATCTGAGAGAGTTGAAAATTCAAATCATCTTCAAGGTTTCCATCTACATCCGTTACAAGTAATGCTCCAGCATCAACAGGAAGACCCTTTTTAAAGGTTTTCTCCACTGCACGAATAGTTAAATTATCTAAAAATTCCATAGCTACCGGTGTAATCCCGCTCGCCATAGTTTTATAAACCGCTTCCATCGCTTGAGACACGCTATCGAAAATTCCCATAGCAGTTTTTGTCATTTTTGGTTTTGGAATAAGTTTTAGAGTTATCTCGCTAAGCACTGCTAAAGTTCCCTCAGATGCGATAAGGATTCCTGAAATGTTATACCCGGCCACATCTTTAATCGTTCTCTTTCCGGCTTTTATAATATCACCATTTGGAAGCACTGCCCGGGTTGCCATAACATAATCTTTTGTGATTCCATACTTTGCAGCACGCATACCGCCGGCATTTTCACTTACATTTCCACCAATAGTAGAATACTCTTGTGAAGCTGGATCTGGTGGGTAAAATAAACCCACTTCTTCCACTGCACGCTGTAAGTCCATATTTATAACACCAGGTTGCACGATTGCCACCATATTTTTCATATCGATTTCTAAAATCTTGTTCATATGTTTTTCAAAACCAAGAACTATCCCACCATTACTTGGTAATGCACCACCGGTGAATCCACTTCCAGCTCCACGAGGAACTATAACAATTTGATGTTCATTACAGTACTTTAAAATTGCAGAAATATCGTCTTCATTTCTAGGAAACACTACAGCATCTGGTTCAAAATGCTCACGTGTTGCATCATAAGAGTATGCTATTAAGTGCGCTTTGTCACTATAAACGTTTTCTTTACCTACTATTAAAATAAATTCTTGTAAATGCTTTTGATCGACCATGAACCTTCTCCTTCTTCTGTTATATCTGATTTCATTGAACAAATGTCTTGAATCTCTTTGTTGCTAGGATTATTATCTATAAGTAATTTACAGTAATGCGGTTCATACTCTTTAAGCTCATCACTACCATCCCCAAACCATGCTGCATCAATCTCATTAATTCTACTATAAAATGGAAGTTTTACTTCCGTTTGCTTAAGTGGGGCATCACTAATGTTAAGTACAGTCATACTTTGAGCATCCACTGTAAAAAGTTTTTGGTTGATATAGAAAAACACTAAACCTATAGCAGTAGCATTACTCATATCAAGAAAATCTTGTTTTAAAGGTGTTGGATGTCCATTAAATGATAAAATAGCTGTAAAGATATCTGGATGTACCCAATGCACTTGTTTTGTTGCTTTTGTAATTCTATAATAAATATCTTCGTTTGGAGCGATAAGCAAGGCTCTAGAATATCCATAAGCTAAAACTGCAATATCTCCAACTTCTACATTCCATCTCCCTTTTGGAAGAGAATTTTGATTAAGAACATCAAATTCTGTCATTCTTAATGTAGCAATATTTGTTAATGGGTCATAGTTAATAACTTCAAGGTTTTTTAAAATCGTACTTGTTCTTTGAGATAATCTTTGCACTAAAAAACCACTCACTCCAATATCTATTTTATTTACCTTTACTGTTACAACATTATTAACATGATCTACACTTAAAACTGGAGTTTTAATAACTCCTGCAAATAAACTCAATGTAAAAATAAAAAATAGGGTAAAAAGTTTAACCAAAATTTGTCCTGTATCTTATAAATTTAATATGTGATTATAGCAAACAAACCTCAGACTAAGGCAAATTTTGATAGAGTTTTTAAATTATTTTATTTTAGGTTAAAATTTATGCTTCGACTTTTTCTGTTTTTGTCACTTTTCACTTCACTTTATTCTACTACCGTTGAAGACTTTCGCTGGGAAGATGGAGTTACCTACTCTGATTTTCTACAAGCTAACAAATTACCAAGAAAATCCTTACTAGACAATCTTGATGTCGATGATAGAAGACTTGTAGAAGAGATTCGAGCTGGAGTGCATTGTAACTATTTAAAAGATTCAAATGGTAAAATAGAACAGGTCTTAATCCCTCTTAATGATGAACTCCAAATCCATATTTATAAAGTCAAAGATTCTTATGAGTTTGAAGCAATTCCTATTGTTTGTGAAACAAAAACAGATGCATTTACATTAAAAATAGAGTCGAATCCCTCAATAGATATCAAGTCCGAAACTGGTTCTTTCAGCCTAGTTTCAATCTTTTTAACAAGTTTTGGAACTTCACTTGACTTCACCGCTCTTAGAAAAGGCGATGATTTAGTGATGATTTATGAGCAAAAATATCGTTCTGGCAAGCCATTTTCCATGCCGACTCTTAAAGCGGCAATGATTGAGACAAACAATAGACCTCATTATATTTATCTCAATGATGATGATCGATATTATGATGAAAAAGGCTCACAAGTTGAGAGCTTTTTACTTGCACGACCGGTGAAGAATGCAAGAATTTCTTCAAGGTTTTCCAAAAGAAGATTTCATCCTGTTTTGAAAAAATGGAAAGCTCACTTAGGAATGGACTATGCAGCCCGTCGTGGGACTCCTGTTGTCTCTGCTGGTAATGGAACTGTTATCTATGCTGCTAGAATGGGAAGCTACGGTAAACTTATAAAAATACGTCATAAAGATGGCTACGAAACACGATATGCGCACCTTAATGCTTACAGAAATGGAATTAGAAATGGTAAACGTGTTAAAAAGGGACAAACCATAGGTTATGTTGGAACAACAGGACGCTCTACGGGACCACACCTTCACTTTGAACTTAGAAAAGATGGACGTGCTATAAACCCTGCCAAACGTGTGCAACTTACAACCAAAAAACTTAAAAACAAAGAGAAGAAAGCTTTTGATAAACTCTCAAGTAATTACAATGAAAGCATAGCCTTACACCTAAAAAATCAAACCAAATATATTAAACAAAAAAAGATAGATAAATCATGTTATTTTAATAACTGCCCTGATAAAAAGCAAGAATATGTCCTTAATTAAAGTTCATTCTGTTAGTGAGTTAAAAGACCCTAAGTTTGTTAAACCTATACAGATAAACTATACCATTGAGAATGAAAAAAGAACTTGGGAAGCTGTAATCGCTTATGATAATGTTGCCATATTATTATGGCATGAAGAAAAACGCTCCTTCGTTTTAGTCAAACAATTTCGTCCTCCTGTATTTAACTCAAATAAAACAGATGGTATGATGTATGAGCTCTGTGCTGGGTTGGTAGACAAAGATGCTAGTAATATCCAAATAGCAAAAGAGGAAATACTAGAAGAATGTGGTTATGACGTACCCTTAGAAAACATCAAAACTGTTACTAAATTTTACACAAGTGTTGGTATTTCAGGCACACAACAAACACTTTACTATGCTGTATGTAATGATAGCATGCAGGTGAATGAAGGTGGTGGATTAACTGAAGAAAACATCGAAGTGGTCTACATTCCCATTGCGCAAGCAAGAGCATTTATGTTTGATGACACTTACCAAAAAACACCAGGTTTGCTAATGGCCTTTTACTGGTTTTTTGACAACTTTCCAGAAAGAAGAAAATTCTAAAGCTTTATATAGTTTCAAGGCACAAATGAGGAAGCATACTATAGTATGTGACGAATACAGTAACGCCGAAAATATGTGAAGATTTAGAATTATTTAGCCGAACTCTATTGGGTCCATGTCTATCTCCGCAAGAGAAACTTTTGTGGCTTTTATAGCTTTTATCAAGTCCGTACTTTTATCTGAACGGAGTAAAATCTCAAATCTGTACTTGTTGGCAACCCGTTCTATTGCACATTTTCCAAACCCAACTATCTCTATATTTGGCATCATTAACAAGTGTTCATACATTTTATGCATCTCCTCTTGGGCCTTGAGTCCGTTTTTATGGGAAAATAATACACGACAAAGTTTTTTAAATGGAGGATACAAGCCTTCTCTAAAAAACTTTTCTTCTTCTAAAAAACTTTCATAGTTATCTATATAAGCAGAGAAAAAATCTTCATTGAAACTTTGCACTAAAACTTTTGCGTTTTTAGCGCGCCCACTTCTTCCTGCCACTTGAATCAAAGAAGACAAAGCTTTTTCTCTTGCTCTGTAATCACTCATGTTGAGCATATTGTCCATTCCAAGAACCACTGCCAAAGTCACGCCATGGTAATCATGCCCTTTACTTAACATCTGTGTTCCAACCAGGATATCTGTCTCGTTATCATTAAATCTTTTCAGTGCTTTTTTTAGTTTAGCTTGTGTGGTAATAACATCTCTGTCAAACTGCTCCACTCTTGCCTCTGGAAACTCTTCACTTATGTTTTTAACAGCCTCTGCAGTTCCAAGACGTGAGCTTGTTAAATTGCCACTTCCACATTCACAACACACTTGTGGAATCGCTTGTGCAAAGTTACAGTAGTGACACTTCATAGAACGTGTGCGTTGGTGAATACTCATCCCGATACTGCAAAATGTACACTCATAAGTATGTCCGCAATCGCCGCAAATAAGATACTTAAAATTTGCACGTGTGGGAAGAAAGACTATAGACTGTTCTTTTGCCTTTGTAGTTGCATCAATAGCACTCATTACAAGTGGCGATAAACTTTCAGCACTTTTTTCATAGACAAACTCTTTTTGAGATGTAAAGTGTCCACCTTTGAGTCTCGCATGAGGAAACTTCACATAAGAACTTAAACTCGGAGTTGCTGAGCCTAAGACAACAGGAACATCATAAAGCTTCCCCATATAGATAGCAATGTCTCTGGCATTATAGCGAGGACGGGAAGAGGATTTATAACTATCATCATGTTCTTCATCCACTACAATAAGCCCAAGATTTTCTATAGGCAAAAATAAGGCAGAACGTGGACCCGCAATGATGTGAGCTTCACCGCTTCGTATCTTAGCCATAGCTTTTTTCTTTTGCAGGGGGGTAAGTTTAGAATGCCACATAACAACTGTTTCGCCGAAATGTTTTTCAAGTCGTAAACTCATTTGAGGGGTCAAAGAGATTTCAGGCATAAGAAAAACAGAGCGTTTATCTTCTTGGAGTTTCTCCTCAAAAAGCTTCATATACACTTCTGTTTTTCCACTTCCTGTATCACCGAACAACAGCGAGGTTTGATGTTGTTTTAAAAATAAAAGCGCTTTTTCTTGTTTAGTTGACAACTCAATCTCGTTATCACATCTTATCTCGTTTATCTCGTTCCCAAGTTCCACTTGGGAATGCATACTGATATCTGAATTCCCAAGCAAAGCATCGGAACTGCTAAAAGGAAGCATCAAAGCGAAAGCATCCCCTAAAGAACACATATAATAAGTCGCAATAAATTTAGCAAGTTCTATCTGTTTTGGTGAATAATATAAATCACTCACTTCACCAATATCAGTAGTCTCAAAGTCAGGTTTTTCAGACTCTTGAACTATCACACCGCGAAGTTCCCGTTTATTTAAAAGCACCTCGACAATAGAACCAATTTTTATTTTTAGGTCTGAAGAGTAAGTTAATGGTTCTAGCGGTGAAGATAGTAGAGATATTTTATAGTAGTTCAATGAAAAATAAGTACTAATTTATGAGCTTATCACATATAGAGTCTTGAGATGCATCTAGAGTGAATCTCCCGGTCGCAGTACCAGAATATGTAAAATCACACTCACTTCCACTAACTTTATATGTGTAGTTATCGTATGGTATTGCACTATCAGAAGTGCTCCAATGACCGTTGGATGTCCCTGCTGTTATTCCATACATTAAAAGTTCACTTCCAGCTGTGCCATTTCCATCAAAAAGAGTTGTAGCTGAGCTACTCAAACTGTTTATATAGTTGGAATCACCTTTAATCAGTCGTGCTTGTCTTTCTGTAATAATTGCTGAACGGATAGATGAAATATCTGCAATACCCTTTGTGATCTGAGCATCTGTTCGAGTGGCAGCCATTCTAGGCACAGCAACAGCTGCTAAAATACCTAAAACAACTATCACAAAAATCATCTCTATCATTGTGAATGCATATTTTGATTTTTTCATGAGAAACTCCCTGTAGTGCAATAGCATATCATCTTTTGAGTATCCTACCATTTTATTGATTATTTAAGCTTGAAGATTTCGAGAGTATATGTATTGGAGGTTAATCTATTGTTATATGCATTCCCAAGTAAAACTTGGGAACGAGTTAACGAGTAAACTATCTAGTTACAGTAGAACCTGTTAAAGTAATATTTGCATCTGCTACATTTGTAAGTAATTCACAACCGGCTGTAGCAATACCAACAGTATCCTTTCGAATTTGTAAAACTCCTGAAACATTCGTTGCTACTACACAATCATCATCATTTGCCGCATTCCTAGCAGCAATAGAAGTACCTGTAACAACTAAACTAGAACTTCCATCAACAATATTTGTAAATACTGGCACTGTACCCGTCGCTGCAGACTGCGCTTGAATATCATTTAATGCCCCTTTCCAAGCAGCTAATGCTGTTGTCGCTTTAGCATCATCACGCGTAGCTGCCAACTTCGGAACTGCAACTGCAGCCAAAATACCTAAAATAACGATAACGAAAATCAATTCGATCATTGTAAAACCTGCTCTTTTCATAAGAGACTCCTTGAACTAAAAAAATATGACCACTCTAGTAGCCGTATGCACATTATGAAACGTATCTCTTTAAAGAATGCTTAATTAATCTAGATTTACTGTATATTGATGAAACTAAGATAAAATCCAAAAAACTAAATAAAACTCTATAAATTATACGATAATACTATTTTATTTGGAACTATAATTGCTAATATAACGTAACGCATTATAAAAAGGAGAAAAAATGGCAATTTCAATATCTAGAACACATGGACTGATTAAAGATGCTCTTGATTATAGAGCGGCGCGTCAAGACATGATTAGCTCTAACATTGCAAATGCCGACACTCCTTTTTATAGACCAAGAGACATACGTTTTGAAGATGCACTTGCGCAAAAAGCGGCAGACTTGCAAAAAAAACACAATGACACTTTACAAATGGCGCAAACAAATGCCAGTCACTTAAAACCGGAGACTGAAAAAGCCGATTATAGGCCTACGACTTTTTTTAGAGACGGTCATATGGCAAGAAACGATGGAAACAGTGTCGATATTGATGTTGAAACTACTGAGATGAGTAAAAACTCTGTTATGTTCAACGCCCTTATTCAAGCCAACAAAAAAAGCAGCGGCATTTACAAATCTGTAATCGACGCTTCACAAAAGGTAAACTAAGATGTCTAATTTTCTTAATAGCTTTGATATTTCCGGTTATGGTTTATCTGCACAAAGAGTACGTGTAAACACCATTTCATCGAACATTGCAAATGCACAAACCACAAGAACTGATGAAGGTGGACCTTACAGACGTAAAGAAGTTGTCTTTAAAGCGATTGATTTCAATGAGTACTATAATAAAGCTCTCGGTGAAAGCACTAAAAGTGCAAAATACGAAGATCCTTTAAATGAAGGCGATTTGGGCAAAATAGTAAATCCTGCTATAATGAGCGTCGTAGTTGATAAAATTTCGCGCGATGACAGTGAACCAAAGTTAAAATTTGATCCACAACATCCAGATGCAGATACAAATGGTTACGTTGCGTACCCAAATATTAATCCTGTGATTGAAATGGCCGATTTAGTAGAAGCGACTCGCTCATATCAAGCGAATGTTTCTGCATTTCAAAGTTCTAAAGATATGGCTAATGCTGCTATTTCGTTACTACAATAGTATTTTATTAAGGAGTAGGTTATGAATAATAATATGATTAATGGATTATCAAGCACATCTACTGCTGATCTTTTAAAACAAAAATCAAAAGCTGCACCTACTGGTGGTGAAGCATTTGCGGAGCACCTAAAATCAGCGATTGGTGAAGTAAATGAACTTCAGGTTGATAGTGAAAAAGCTGTAGCTGATTTGGCAACTGGTCAAGTAAAAGATCTTCATCAAGCTGCTATGGCTATTGGAAAAGCAGAAGTAAATATGAAACTTATGCTGGAAATACGAAATAAAGCGCTTAATGCCTATAAAGAATTAGGAAGAACGCAGTTATAACACCCTAATGGTAAACGAAAACAAAAGCAAAAAAATACTTCTTCTTTACGTTCTTATTGGTTTAGGATTTTTAGTATTTTTAAGTGTTATGCTTTTAACTACACTAAAATCTAGACACCTTCCTTCTTTATATACTGAAAAAAGTTCTAAATCTGAGAGAGGAAGTATTATCTCTGCGGATGGCTTTCATATTGCAACTACAAAAAAACTTTACAAAGCAGTTGTAAACAACCGTTACATAGATCCTCAAAAAGAAGATCTTTTTATTGAACTTTTTAGTATTTACTCCGGAATCAATCCAGATAAAGTTAGGAAAAGACTCCATAAACAAAAAGGTGTAGTAGTTTTAAGTTATCTTGTTCCTGAAAAAAAGGCACAATACCTCAAAAAACTTGCTTACGAACTCCGACAATATAAAGTTTTCATGGAACTAAAAAATGAGCGCACAGGTCTTAGAAGTGTACATGGACTTAGTATTATTGAAAGTGGCGAGACTAGACTTTATCCTTATGGCGATGTACTTACTCCTATCATTGGTTACCCTCAAAAACTTGAAGATGATGGATATACGCGGATAAAAGGTATTAAGGGTTTAGAAAAAAGATTTGATCATGAACTCGCAGCGAGACAAGATGGCTCTTCTCGTGGAAAACGTGATGTCAATAGCTATATCATTCTCAATAAAGACAGCTTCACCAAAGCAAACTTAAATGGTCTTAATATCAAACTCACAATCCCTATTTCACTGCAGATTAAATTAGAAAGAATGTGTTCAAGTATGAAAAAAGAGCTTCGTGCTAAACAAGTGATGCTTGCTATTATGGATTCAAAAAATGGAAGAGTTTTAGCAATGGCAACTTCCAATAGATTTTTGCCAAAAGATATTCAAAAAAGTGATTATCCTTTTTTAAATAGTGCAATGATAGAATATAGTTTTGAACCAGGAAGTGTTATTAAGCCTATTACCTTCGCCCTACTTTTAGATAAAAAAAGAATCAATCCTTATGATTTAGTCAATGGGCATAATGGAAAATTTAGAATTGGACAAAAAGTCATTACAGATGAACATAAATTTGCTTGGTTATCTGCTGAAGATGTTATTGTGCATTCTTCTAATGTTGGAATTGCACAATTAGCTCAAAAACTCTCAGGTTTTGAATTTCACGAAGGTCTTAAAAGCTTTGGTTTTACAAAAAAATCGACTCCTGATCTTATTTATGAAAGATCAGGTTCTTTACCTAGCATTAACCAACTTAACAAAGATATTTACAAAGCAACATGTTCTTATGGCTACTCTATGCATGCGAATCTTATGCAACTTTTACGTGCATATAGTGCTTTTAATAACAATGGACGCATTATCAAACCTCAGATAGTAGATAGTTTTATAGATGAATTTAAAACACAGACAAAGCTCGAGAATGAAGAAGCTATACAAGTTATTCAAAGTGCGACAGCTTCAAGAATGAAGGATATTCTAATAAAAACCGTTAACCAAGGTACAGGAACCAAAGCAATAACACCAGGACTTATTGTTGGTGGAAAAACTGGAACAGCACATATAGTTGAGCGTGGTCAATATGTAAATAAGTACAATACTGCCTTTATTGGATTTGCCAATGATAAAAATGTAAATTTAACTATGGGTGCAATCGTTATACAGCCTAAAAAAAGTCAATTTGCATCTCAAACTGCAGTTCCTACTTTTAAAAAAGCTGTTGATATCTTAATAGAAGATGGATATTTAGAGCCAGATATTATCGAGTAGTCTCGTAGTCCCTACTTTTACCTCTACTAAAATTATAGTATTTCTAATCTCAATAGTGTTGATTTGCTCAAAATCACGATTCACAATCGCAACATAAAATATTTCTAAACCGCTCAACATATCTTTCATTTTTTTGATGATCTCTTTTGTTTCTAAATGACCACTATTCACCATTCCAAAAGCAACTTGTAAAGATTTAGATATCTTTAAAGCTTCAACTCTTTCATCTTTACTTAGGTAAACGTTTCTGCTGCTCATAGCTAAACCATCACTCTCACGCTTAGTATCTATTGCAACAATATTGACATTCATAAATAATTGTTTTACCATTAAAGATATAAGATTAAGTTGTTGGGCGTCTTTTTTTCCAAAGTATGCATTTGTGGGTGCAACGATATTTAAAAGCTTATTAACAACTGTTAACACTCCGTTAAAATGTCCTGGTCGGCTATATCCTTCTAGTATATAGCCTCTAACATATGGAGCATTTACACTTACTTCATCTTTACCATAAATATTTTTAGCATGTGGGAAAAATAAAATATCTACCCCACTAAGAGAACATATTTTTTTATCTGCTTCATCCTTTCTAGGATACGAAGATAAATCTTCACCTTCTAAAAACTGCGTAGGATTTACAAATATAGAAACAACAACAAGCTCATTATTTTTGCGTGCTTCTTTTATAAGAGATATATGCCCTTCATGTAAAGCACCCATTGTTGGAACAAAGCCTATTGTTTTTGTATTTGCTCTTAACTCTTCTTTTAACTCTAGTGGAGTCGAAATAATCTTCATTTTAAGTCCCGATATAATATAATCGCAATTATACAATATTGGAAGTCATTTATGGATAATTATGAATACACAGAACTACTCAAAAATTTAAATTTAAAAATGAAAAATATCACTGGTGTTGTAGAACCAGAAAAAATAAAAACAAGACTAAAAGAGATAGAAACACTAGAAAACGATCAAGAGTTTTGGAATGACGCTGCAAATGCTGCAAAAATTCAAAAAGAAAAAACACAGATACAAAGAAAACTAGACAAATATAATCTTGCAAACGATACCGTAAATGATGCAAATGAACTTTATGAAATGGCAAAAGAAGAAAATGATGAAGAATCAATAACTGCACTTTATGATGATGCACCAAGTTTAGAGAACCATATCAGAAGTATGGAAATTGAAGTACTTTTAAGTGGAGACAGTGACTCAAATAATGCAATACTCTCAATCCATCCAGGAGCTGGAGGCACAGAATCTCAAGACTGGGCCGAGATGCTTCTTAGAATGTACAAAAGATGGGCTGAAAGACGTAATTTTAGTGTTGAGATACTTGATTATCAAAAAGGTGAAGAAGCTGGTATAAAGGATGTTTCTATCATCATTAAAGGTGAGAATGCTTATGGATATCTCAAAGTTGAAAATGGTATTCACCGTTTGGTACGTATTTCACCCTTTGATTCTAATGCTAAAAGACACACTTCATTTTCTTCAGTTATGGTTTCACCGGAAGTGGATGATGATATAAATATTGTTATAGAAGATAAAGATATACGTGTAGATACCTATAGATCAAGTGGTGCCGGTGGACAACATGTCAACAAAACTGAGTCTGCTATTCGTTTAACCCACTTAGAAACAGGAGTTGTAGTTCAGTGCCAAAATGACAGAAGCCAGCATAAAAATAAAGCAACTGCGATGAAAATGCTAAAATCCCGTCTATATGAACTCGAACTTGAAGCACAAAAAGCGGAGCAAGACGGTATCTCTAAAAGTGAAATAGGATGGGGACATCAGATTCGCTCTTATGTAATGCAGCCTTATCAGCAAGTTAAAGACACTAGAAGCAATGAAGCCTTCTCAAATGTTACAGGAATACTCGATGGAGATATTGATGCTATGATAGAGGGCGTTCTAATTTCTATGAATCGAGCTTAGATATCTCTTTTAAGTACCTAGTTCTTAATTCAGCTCCCGTGAATATTTTTGCTCTTGGCTTGAACGCAAGGAATATTTTCTATGAAAATATTTACTGAAGTTCAAAATAAAGCCAAGAGTACTTAAGCATCTTTTCTAGGCATAAAACTATAGCCTAAGAAACCTACGCCGAAAACCATAATAATTATAGTCATGTACTGTAATTGTTTAGCTTGAGTATCTTTCATTGTATCTACAAACTTTGATGTGTCTTTTTCTTGTGAGCCTATCCTGCTTAGCGTTTTTTCTTTTGCACCTGCTTCCATTCTAGCCACTCTTGCCGCTGCCTTATCGTTTTCACTTAAACCTTCTTTTGGAGTTACCCAAAAATGTACTGCAAAGCCTATCAGCAACATTAAAGCCCCCAAACTTCTTAAAATAACTAATTGGTGTTTTAAAAAAAATTCCATCATCAACTCTTTAGGCTATATATTAGAGAAATTATGTCAGAATTAGCGTATGAATTTACTTAAAGAATTTTCTCTACATGATAAATGTTCGTATCTTGATAATAAAGAGCAGACTACACACTATAAAATTATAGATGAGTGTTCATCCTATATTACACAAGAACTTATTGAACGCGGGTTTAGACGGTTTGGTAAGATGTATTTTAGGCCAATATGTGAAGATTGCAATGAATGCCAAAGTATTAAGATAGATGTAGAAAATTATTCTTTTTCAAAATCTGAGAGAAGAGTCTTAAAAAAAAGTATAGATTTAAATATATATGTACAAATCCCTACAATCACACAAAGCCATCTCAGGCTGTTTGATAAATATCATAAGTACATGCATGAGAAAAAAGGATGGGACTTTCAAACAGCATCTGCAGAGCATTACCATAACTCTTTTGTAGCTGGTCATGAAAACTATGGTAAAGAAGTACTTTACTATTATCAAGACAAACTCATAGCTGTTGATTTGATAGATATACTTGAAGATGGAATCTCTTCTATTTATTTTTATTATGATCCTAGCTATTCCTACCTATCCCCTGGAAAACTCTCCTTGCTTAAACAAATTAGATTAGCACAAGAGATACAAAAGTCATGGATATATCTTGGATACTATGTAGAGGAATGCTCCTCACTTAATTATAAGGCAGATTACAAACCCTTTGTAACACTTAAAGGAAGACCAAACTTAGAAGACAACTACATTTGGATTTAGTTGAATAATTCTCTTTCTTGTTCTTGTATAATTTTTTCTTTTTTAAGTTTTAGCTCTTTAGATAATCTTTGTTCTAAAGCTTCTTTAGCAAGTTTGTCATTTTTACGCAGTCTAAGAATTTTTTCTTTTTGAAGTTCTACTTTTGTTTTGGCCTTGTGCAGTTTTTTCTTTTTCCAAGCATCTTCTTCATCTAAAAAAGTTTGAATAATACCCTTAGGGTTTATCTCTGAAGAATGTGCTTTATAGTAGCTCATAATCTCTTGTTTATTAGCTCTAGTATCTATTAAATCATTGTTGATGATATCCAGAAATAAAATATTATCTTTAGTATCTATAGCTGATTTTAAAGTATTATGAGCACTTCTCACAAATTCATCATTCACTTTTTTATGTTCACGTAATTGTTTTAAATAGTCTAACTTTAGATTAGAACGGTTACCCGAAGCAACTTCATAACCAAATAGCTTTGTCCGTTTCACTTTATCCATATATATATCAATTTTTTCTCTGAAAACATTATATTTATCTATTTGTTTTAACTTTTCAATCGCAGAAATATTATTATAAATATCATTACCTAAAGATGTATATACTTGTGGATTTTCTATGGTGTTTTTTTCTTGAGCAAATAAGGTAAAGAAAAATAAAATACTAAGCATCAAAAATTTCATAACAATTCCTCTGGATGATTATAGCTAAGATATGTTTGAGAATAATTAAAATAAAAGTGGGGATATCAATAGACACCCCAATCCATTAATAACTAACATTTAAAAGAAGAACGATAATTGCTTTAGATTCTAAAAAATATAAAGTGATTAAAGATGGCAATGAAAGCAAGAGATAAAC
>JGI11705J14877_10000579_pt1 | contig 22760 bp, 19 predicted proteins | sample Etolaghawater15m_FD_14877 | JGI IMG/M metagenome (IMG submission 14877)
CAGCGCCTACCCCGCCGGTAGCGGCGGTAGCGCCTACCCCGCCGGTAGCGGCGGTAGCGCCTACCCCGCCGGTAGCGCCGATTGATGCGGCACCCGATATCCTCCCCCTCGGCGACAGGAAGCCCGCGGTGCCGCATGATTGGTCGGGGCTGGCGCAAGCGGTCGCCTCCTGTCGTCGCTGTACGGCGCTGGTGGAGAACCGTAACCGTACCGTGTTTGGGGTGGGAGATGAGGCGACTGACTGGATGGTGATTGGTGAGGCACCGGGAGCGGATGAGGATCAACAGGGTGAACCGTTTGTCGGTCGTGCGGGTCAGCTACTCAATCAGATGTTATTGGCGATTGGGTTGCAGCGGGAGCAGATCTACATCGCCAACATCCTCAAGTGCCGGCCGCCCAAAAATCGCGATCCGCATCCCGATGAGTCGGCCGCCTGTCGCCCCTATCTTGAGCAGCAGATTGCGCTGCTTCAGCCACGGATGATTTTAGCGGTTGGGCGGATTGCCGCCCAGCAGCTCTTAGGCACAACCACCCCGATTGGCCAGTTGCGCGGGACGGTGCATCAACTCCCCAGTAGCCAGATACCGGTAGTGGTCACCTACCATCCGGCCTATCTGCTCCGTTCAGCACTCGAAAAGCGGCGGGCGTGGAGCGATCTAAAACTCGCCCGGCGCATCTACCAGCAGCAGGGGGGAGGCCTATTGTGATAGCCGCCGCGCTATCGCCCCGATTGCGGCCGATGTTAACTGACGATCTCGATGCCGTGCTGGTGATCGAACGGGCGGTCTATCCGCATGGCTGGAGTGCGGCTATCTTCGGTGACTGTCTGCGAGTCGGTTACGACTGCTGGCTGCTGCTCGATGGCAAAGCGTTAGCCGGTTACGCAGTGATGTCGGTCGCGGTCGGTGAGGCGCACCTACTGAATATCGCTATCGCACCGACCCATCAGCGTCAAGGGCTAGGGGCGCTACTGCTGCGCCATCTGCTCTATCTAGCGCAACAGCGATCGGCGCAGACCCTGTTTCTTGAGGTGCGCCCCTCCAATCATGCGGCACGCACGCTCTATGAACAGTTTGGTTTTAATCAGATTGGTGTCCGGCGCGGCTACTATCCGGCAGCCGCCGGGCAGAGTCGTGAAGATGCGTGGTTATATGCGCTCGATTTGAGCTGTTATGGTTAGTCATGCCAATGGCATCGTGTTGAGAAAATTCGTCGGAACGATCTCCTTATCAAAGATGGAATTGCGCTAAGGGGGGCGATCGGCCAACGGGTAGAGAGCGATGAGTGCCCAACCGCCCGCGAGCGCCGCCTGAAAGGGTCGCTCTTAGGTGGCGGCCCGATATATCATGCCATCTAGTTGAACCCTTCCTATCAGGAGCGCATTTGATGAAACATGTAACAACGGTACTGGTGGTCGATGATCGCGCCACCTATGAGATGATGGCACCGATTATTGCCGCTGAGCTCGATATGGCCGAGGTGCTGCATGCCGATAGTGAGGCCGCTGCGCTGGCGCTGCTCCACTCCCACCAGCCGCTCGATCTCATCTTCAGTGATTGGGATTTAGCGGGCCTACCCTTTGTGCGGGCGGTCCGCGAAGAGCTAGAGACGCACTTTACCCCGGTGGTGGTGATGTCGGCAGAGGATCGCGACCACATTATCGCCAATGCGATGCGGGCCGGTGCGACCGACCACATGGCGAAGCCATTTATCCGTAAAGGGTTGATCAATAAACTCCATCGCCTCACCCGAAAGTTGCAGCAGCGCCGCTTACGGCGGGTCGAGCCACAGGATGTGTGTCACATCCATGCGACCATCAATGGGCAACGACTAGAGCTAGAGCTGGTCGATATCTCACTCACCGGCTGTCAGACGCGCCTTACCCTCGCCGAGAGTGAAGCGCTACGCATCTACCAGTCGGCAACGATTGAGATCTGCCGATCCGAGGGGGAAAAGGCGCTACAAGTGGCGGCTAAAGTGCTGCGTCTGGCGGCGGATAAGTCGTCAACTGCATCGTCTGATCGGGTGCTATTGGGGTTTGAGTTTACCGATCTTCAGGGGCATGAGGCGCAGCTCAATGCGCTGCTCGATCACCTGCGTGAGCGGTGGCATCAGCGCAGCGAGCAGGGGTAGTGTCGCATGCGGTGTCGATACGCTAGGTGGATGGAGTGATGGCCGCCCCCCATCTCTACTACAAGCAGAATCGGCTCAAGCAGCTGCGGGCGTTTGTGCAGACCGCCCGCAGCGGCACCATCTCCGCAGCGGCCGATAAGCTCTATCTAAGTCAGCCGACAGTGACGCTGCAGATCCAAGCGTTAGAGCGAGAGTTTGCGACCACCCTATTTGAGCGGCGCGGGCCAAGTATTCGGCTCACCCCAGAGGGGGAGGCGCTCTATAAGCTCTCGGAACCGTTAGTCGATGGCATCGACACCCTACAGCAGACCTTCGCCGCACAGTATGGCCGGATCGAGACCGGTGAACTCAATATCGCCGCCGGTGAATCGACCATTCTCTACATTTTACCGGAGCCGATGCGCCGCTTTACTCGCGCCTATCCGAAGATTCGGGTCAAGTTGCACAACGTCACCGGCCGTGATGGATTATCGATGCTGCGTGCCGATGAGGTCGATTTTGCGGTCGGTTCGATGCTGGAGGTACCCGATGAGATCCACTATCAGCCGGTCGTCACCTACAGTCCAGCGCTCATCACGCCGCGTGATCACCCGCTAGCGAAGCGGCGCGATCTCAAACTCCATGAGATCAGCCCCTATGGGTTGATTCTGCCGCCGCACCACCTCTCCACTTGGCGCATTGTTGATCTGGTCTTTAAGCAGCACAACGCCAACTATCGCGTGGCACTAGAGGCGGGCGGTTGGGAGGTGATTAAGAAGTATGTGGAGCTGGGGTTGGGGATCTCGATTGTTACCGATGTCTGCCTTACGGGTAGTGAACGGTTGGCGGTGATCCCGCTGCCGCACTACTTTCCAAAGCGCAGCTACGGCATTGTGCGGCGACAGGGGCGCTTCCTCTCACCCCAAGCACACCGTTTTCTGGAGATGATGGATGAGGTATTCCTTGGCCGTAGTGATGAGGAGGGACTGCTCTATGGTGATGATGGCGCACTAACAGGTGAGGAGCTATCCTAATCTGGTGCATGACCTAGCCCCCCCTTTTCCATTATAGTTAGCGGTATTAAAGAGGTGTGTTGGCACCCTCGCCAGCACCACCACCCCCCCATCATCATTGATAGTTCAGCAGGAGCGATACGAATCCGCCATGTCTCTTCTCACCCCACTTCGCGAGTTACCGACTCCATCCCTGTTCCGCCCCGGCGATCTATTTGTGCTGTTTGGCGAGCTATTTGGTCGTGGTTACGCTAATGGCTTGGTTGATGAGGCGCGCCGCGCCGGAATGACCATCGTCGGCATCACCGTTGGCCGCCGTGATGAGCAGCAGCGTCTGCGGCCGCTCAATGCTGAGGAGTTGGCAGTCGCAGAGGCGAATCTGGGCGGTCATATTATCAACATTCCGCTGATGGCCGGGTTTGATCTCGACGCGCCGGAGGGGACGCCAACCCCAACCGACCTACTCGCTCCGCTGAAGCTTAACAACTGGCAGCAGGCGCAGCTCGATTGGGATCAGATTGCGCGCTGTCGTGAGGTGGGTGTGGCGCGTTTTCGGAGCGCATTGACGGCGGTGATGGCAGAGCTAGAGTCGATGGTACCCGATGGCGCGAACCTCTTCTTTGCCCATACGATGGCGGGTGGTATTCCGAAAACTAAAGTCTTTTTGGCGATTGCCAACCGCATCTATAAGGGGCGTGGGGATCGCTTCCTCTCCTCGCGGGCGCTGATTGATAGCGATTTAGGCAAGCTCATCTTAATGAACTTTGATGAGGTGACCGCCAATAGTTTCGGCTATCTGATTGAGGAGAGCGCGCCGCTGCGCCAGCGCCTCGCTGCCACCGGTGGTGAGGTGCGTTATAGCGCCTATGGTTACCACGGCACCGAGATTCTGATCGATGGGCGCTATCAGTGGCAGACCTACACCAACTACACCCAAGGCTACGCTAAGATGCGGCTAGAGCAGCATGCGCAGGCGGCGTGGCAGCAGGGGATCAAGGCGACCGTCTTTAACTGCCCGGAGATCCGCACCAACTCCAGTGACATCTTTGTTGGTGTAGAGCTGTCACTGCTGCCACTCCTACCGGCGCTACGCCATGAGGGGGGCGGGGCGTGGGTCGATGCACAGTGGCAGCAGTGTGCCGCCCTGCTGCAGGAGGAGACCTCGCTCGACTCACTGATCGCCCGTATCGATGCCTATAACAATGATAGTGTGATTGCTGCGTTTCGCGACTTTGCGGCGTGGCCGATGGATAACTCCGCGGCACTGGCCGAGGTGATGATCGGCACATCAGAGGCGATCACCCAGCTCCATCGTGATCGCAAACAGTTGATTACCGATCATCTCAGTCAGTTGGTACTGGAGGGAACGGGGCCGCTGATGTTCAATGCGATGGCGGCACCGTCAGCGCCAGTGTTGTGGATCAACCACGACATCATCGCCCAGCAGTTGCTAGCGCTCCACCCAACGGTGTGACCACCCCACCAGCCGCCACGGTGGCGCTCCAGCAGCCGCTGGCGATTCTGCGTGAGCTGTTTGGTTATCCGGCGTTTCGGTCGCCGCAGGATGCGGTGATCGCAACGCTGATGGCGGGGGGCGATGCGCTGGTACTGATGCCGACCGGCGGCGGTAAATCGCTCTGTTATCAGATCCCAGCGATTGCACGGGCGGGGGTTGGGGTGGTGGTGTCGCCGCTGATTGCACTGATGCAAGATCAGGTGAGCGCGCTGCAGCAGCTTGGGATCCGCGCCGCCTTTCTCAACTCAACCCTCGATGCCGCTAGCGCCCGCGCGGTGTGGCGTGCGCTGCGCCAGCAGCAGCTCGATCTCATCTATGTCGCACCAGAGCGACTGCTGATGGACTCCTTCCTGACGCTGCTCGATGAGATCCCCATCGCGCTGTTTGCGATTGATGAGGCGCACTGCGTCTCCCAGTGGGGTCACGATTTTCGACCTGAGTATATCCAGCTATCGCAGTTAGCTAGCCGCTTTCCGCAGGTGCCGCGGATCGCCCTCACCGCCACCGCCGATGAGTTGACGCGGCGGGAGATTGCCGAGCGGTTACAGCTCCAGCAGGCGGCCCACTTTATCAGCTCATTCGATCGCCCCAATATCCGCTATCGATTGGTCGAACCGACCCGCCCACGTGAGCAGCTGTTGCGCTTTATTCGTGATGAGCATCCGGGCGATGCCGGCGTGGTCTACTGTCTGAGTCGTAAACAGGTCGATGAGGTGGCCGCATGGTTGGTAACCCAAGGGCTCAGCGCGCTCCCTTACCACGCCGGTATGAGTAGTGGTGATCGCCGTCACCATCAGGAGCGCTTTTTGCGCGAGGAGGGGATCATCATCGTGGCGACGATAGCGTTTGGGATGGGGATCGATAAGCCTGATGTGCGCTTTGTCGCTCACCTGAGTCTGCCGAAGTCGATTGAGGCCTACTATCAGGAGACTGGGCGGGCCGGGCGTGATGGACTGCCGGCCGATGCTTGGATGAGCTATGGGCTGGCGGATGCGATTATGCTGCGTAAGATGCTCGCAGAGTCGGAGGCCGATGAGCGGTTTAAGCGGGTCGAACACCATAAGTTAGAGGCGATGCTGGCATTTTGTGAACTCACGAGCTGCCGGCGACGGGCACTGCTGGCCTATTTCGGTGAGCAGCGGCAGGCCGATTGCGGAAACTGTGATACCTGCCTGCAGACACCCGAGACGTGGGATGCGACGGTACCGGCACAAAAAGCGCTGTCAGCGGTGCATCGAACCGGGCAGCGCTTTGGTGTCAACTATCTAGTCGATGTGCTGCTAGGGAAGATGAGTGATCGCATCGTCCGCTTTGGCCACCACCAGCAGAGTACGTTTGGGATTGGGCTTGAGTTGGACGCGGCGAGTTGGCGCGATCTGTTTCGGCAACTGATTGCGCGCGGTTATTTACAGGTTGATCTGGAGGGGCATGGGGGCTTACGACTCGATGAGAGTTGTCGGCCACTGCTGCGCGGCGAGGAGTCGCTACGACTACGCCAGCGGCGACGACCGGAGCGGCGGCAAGCGACCGCTAAGCGGTCACGCGTGGCCAGTGCCACCATCGATCTCGCGCCCGATGAGCAGTCGCTCTGGCAGGCACTACGCGATTGTCGCGCCCAGCTAGCGAAGGATCAGGGGGTCCCCCCCTACGTTATTTTTCATGATGCGACACTCAAGGCGATGGTACGGCAGCGCCCGCTGACCCGGGCAGCATTGGCGGCAATCTCCGGCGTCGGTAGTCAGAAGTTAGCGCGCTATGGCGATACCTTTCTAGCCCTGTTGCGGCAGCATCAAGATTAGGCGTTGGTGCACCTGCACCTGCCATACACAACCGGAGTCTTTTGCATTGGATCAACGTCTTACTACGATTCACCACTGGCTGGCTAGCGCACCGGCGATCGCGGCATTGGGTATCGATCGCCACGTTATCACCTTAGAGCCCGCCTCTAGCGATGCCAGTTTTCGGCGCTATTTTCGGTTGCGACAGGAGCAAGCGAGCTGGATTGTGATGGATGCCCCGCCGCCGCATGAGGCGGTTGCACCCTTTATAAAGGTGGCGCAGGCGCTCGCCGCGATCGGCCTAAATGTACCGCAGGTGCTTGCAGCGGATCGGCAGCAGGGGCTGCTGCTGCTCACCGATCTGGGTGATCAACCGCTGCTCCAGCTGCTCACGCCGGAACGGGTCGATCGGCTCTATGGCGACGCACTCGGCGCGTTAGCGATACTGCAGAGCTGTGGACCACTCGATCTCCCCCCCTATGATGAGCCACTGCTGCTACGTGAGATGGCACTCTTTAGCGAGTGGTATCTGCAGCGCCACTTGGGGTTGAGCTTGAGTGAGCGCGAGCAGCAGCAGCTTGGCGAGCAGTTTGCGCTACTGGCGGCACGCGCATTAGCGCAACCTCAAGTACCGGTACATCGCGACTACCACGCCCGCAACTTGATGTACCACCGCCACAACCCCGCTATTCTCGATTTTCAGGATGCGGTGATTGGGCCAGTCACCTACGATCTGGTGTCGCTGCTGCGCGACTGCTATATCGCATGGCCAGCGGATCAGGTTGAGGCGTGGGCGCTCGGCTATCATGAGTTGGCGCTGCAGCATGGGATTTTGCAGCAGCGTGATGAGGCGCGGTTTCTACACGACTTTGATTGGATGGGGGTGCAGCGCCATCTGAAGGCGGTCGGGATCTTTGCTCGTCTCTGGCATCGCGATGGTAAATCGGGTTACCTTGATGATATTCCGCGCACGCTGAGCTACTTGCGTCAGGTGTGCGGTCGTTACGAGGCGCTTGCGCCACTGTCGGCGCTACTTGAGCGCTGTCCGGCGGTATAAGAGTACATTAGTACGCTGATTTGGGGTGGAATAGATGGATGTGATTTATAGCCTGATTCCGGGCATGATTATCCTCGGCCTAGCGATGGTGGGGGTATTGGTTTGGGCGGTGAAGCGGGGTCAGTATGATGATCTGGAGGGGGATGGTAACCGCATCTTAATGGATGATGATGATCCGCTGCTGCCGCAGAATCGGGATCGGCGGCAGCAGCGCAACTGGCCAGATGCAGATTAGCCCTATCTGGCCGCGTTTAGATCCAGAGCATCAGACCACTCTCTAGTGGGTGACTTAGCAGCTCATGGTGCGGATAGCAGCGGATTTTATAGTACTGCAGTCCCGCTAATGGGGGTTCGAGATCGAGCCGGTAGCGCGCCTCATCGCCATCGGCGCTAAGGTAGCCGAAGCGGTAGCGGTGCTGCACCAGAAACTCATGGGTGCCCGGCTGCTCCGATCCAACCAGACACTCCACTAGTAGATCTTCCGGTGCAAGGCCGTTGAGGTGGACGCACACCTCAATCGGTAGTCTCTGGCCACTGCGCAGGGTCGAGGCGATCTGATCGCAGCGGCGCAGCCGCACCCCCGGCCACGCCGACGCGATTCGCTGTTTCCACTGCGCCAGTTCAGCGGCGGGTTGGCAGTTGTTGGCGTGGAGACGACGGCGCTGGCGGGCGGCAGCAGCATAGTAGTCACGGCAGTAGTCCATCACCATCCGCTGTGCATTGAAGCGCGGCAGCAGGGTACGCATCGACGCTTTAGACTTGGCGACCCACCCCTCAGAGTAGCCGTGGCCGTTGCGCTGAAAGTAGAGTGGGATCACCTGATGTTCGAGAATATCGAGGAGTTCATGCGCCTCGGCGCGGTTACTAAACTCTGGATCGAACGACTCGCCATGCGGTGGGATCGCCCAGCCGTTGTTTCCATCATACCCCTCACCCCACCAGCCATCGGTCACTGAGAGGTTGATGGCACCATTGATCCCCGCCTTCTGGCCCGAGGTGCCGGAGGCTTCGAGCGGATATTCGGGGTTGTTGAGCCAGATATCGACCCCGGCAACGAGTCGCCGCCCGAGGTTGAGATCATAATCCTCTAACAGAATCACACGCCCCTCAAACTCCGGTCGCCGCGAGATCTCATGGATCACCCGGATCAGCTCCTGCCCCGGTTTATCGTGGGGGTGCGCTTTACCCGCAAACAGCAGCACCACCGGCCGCTGCGGATCGTTGAGTAGGCGTGCTAACCGATCGAGATCGGAGAAGATGAGGGTTGCGCGCTTGTAGGTGGCAAAGCGGCGCGCAAAACCGATTGTCAGCACATCATTCTCACGTGGATTGATCAGATGGGTGATGCGATCCATCTGTGACGGCGGACAGCCGCAGCGCTGTTGGCGTAGCTGTACCCGATTGCGCACTTCGGCTAGGAGTTGACTCTTGAGGGATTGGCGCAGACTCCAGAAGCTGTGGTCGGGGATCTGATCGATGCAGCGCCAGTAGTCGTTGTTAAGCTGCTCTGCCCGCCAGCCGCCACCTAGCTGCATATCGAGCTGATTGACCCACTCCCGTGCCAGAAAGGTGGGTACATGCACACCATTTGTCACATAGCCGATCGGATTCTCCGCCGGCGGGATCTGCGGCCAGATGTAGTCGGCCATGCGCGAGGCGACGCCGCCATGGATACGACTGACGCCGTTGTGGAAGCGGGTAGCGCGTAACGCTAGGGCGGTCTGGTTGAAGCTGTCGGGTTGATCGGGGGTTTGACCGAGTGCGAAGAAGCGCCCCTCATCAATACCGAGTTGATGGATGTAGCTGCTAAAGTACTCACGCATCAGGGTGAGTGAGAAGAGATCGTGGCCGGCCGGTACCGGTGTGTGGGTGGTAAAGAGGGTCGCCGCCGCCACCGCCTCTAGTGCGGTGTCAAAGTCGAGACCGCTGGCGATCCGCTCACGGATCCGCTCGACCACCTGAAACGCAGCGTGCCCCTCATTGATGTGCCACACTGTCGGTCGTAAGCCGAGTGCGCGTAGCGCCCGGACACCGGCAATACCGAGGATCATCTCCTGCTGGATACGGGTATGAATATCACCGCCATAGAGCTGGTAGGTGATCGCCCGATCATGCTCGGAGTTACCCGGGAGATCGCTATCGAGTAGGTAGAGGGTGATATGTCCCGCCTGTGCCTGCCACACCTTCAACTCAATCTCGCGTCCCGGCAGATCAAGCGCCACCCGCACCTCAGCACCACCACGCAGCACCGGTGCGATCGGTAGATCGTTAAAGTCGTGTGGATGGTAGTGGGCGATCTGCTGACCGTTGCGGTCGATGGTTTGGCTAAAGTAGCCTTGGCGATAGAGCAGACCGACACCAACAAACGGTACCCCCATATCGCTCGCTGCTTTACAGTGATCACCGGCGAGAATACCGAGACCACCGGAGTAGATGGGAAAGCTCTCATGCAGCCCAAACTCAGCGCAGAAGTAGGCGACTAGCTCCTGTTGCGGATCGAGTAGGTGGCCAACGCCGGCTAATGGCGGCTCGGCCAGATAGGCATCGAAGCTGGAGAGCACCCGATAGTAGTCCTGCAGATAGATATTATCGCGACTGGCCGCCTCCAACTTCTGCTGCGCCACTTGGCGCAAAAACACCTTGGGGTTGTGGCCACAGCGATCCCAGAGATCGGGATCGAGGCGGCGAAACAGGCTGCGTACTTGACGATCCCAACTATAAAGCAGGTTACCGGCGAGCGCCTCAAGTCGCGCTAAGCGCTCGGGTAGATTGGGTTGTAGCTCCAGCGTAAAACGGGTACCTGGCACGATCTCTCCCCCCTATAAATGGTTGTATCGTTATGATTATGGTGTGAATAGAGCGCTAGTCACTAGCGCTCTGATGTTACGGTGTGCTTGTGGCGATTGCCACCGCGTCAGTGATCGGTTGACCATCCAGTTCAGCGCGATCATGGTGGAGTCGCAGCCGCCCTTGCGCAAACCAGCGCACCGCTTGCGGGTAGATGCGATGCTCCTCAGCTAAGACCCGCGCCGCGAGCCGCTCGGCGTTGTCATCGGCATAGATAGGTACCCGCGCCTGAATGATGATGGGGCCGGAGTCGAGCGCTGGGGTGACAAAGTGGACGCTCGCGCCATGTTCGCGATCACCCGCTTCGAGGGCGCGGGCATGGGTATGTAGGCCGCGGTAGCGCGGTAGCAGCGACGGGTGGATGTTGAGCATCCGCCCCTGATAGTGATCAACAAACGCTGCACCGAGGATCCGCATAAAGCCGGCTAATACCACCAGTGCCGGCTCCCATGCGTCGATCGCTGCTTGCAGTGCTGCATCGTAGTGATCGCGGTCGGGATGGTCGCGATGATCGATCACACAGGTTGCGATACCGGCCGCCGACGCGCGCTGGAGGCCACCGGCATCGGCACGATTGCTGATCACCGCCCGGATCGTAATCGGCAAACTGCCGTCGGCCATACCATCAATCAGCGCTTGTAAGTTACTGCCGCCGCCGGAGATGAGTACCACCAGCGGCATCGGTTGCTGACTCACAGTCCAACCACCTGCGGCGGCTGTTGCGGATCCGCCGCGGCAACAATCTCACCGATCCGATAGGCGCGCTCACCTGCGGTGGCGAGTTGCTGTAGCACCTGTTCGGCAGCCGTTGCCGGTACCACCAACACCATGCCGATACCGCAGTTGAAGGTGCGCCACATCTCCGCATCACTGATCCCCCCCTGCTGCTGGAGCCAGTTGAAGATCGCCGGCCACGCCCAACTGCTGCGGTCAATCTGCGCCGCGACGCCGGGCGGTAGCACCCGTGGCAGGTTCTCAGTGATGCCACCGCCGGTGATATGCGCGATGGCGTGTAGCGGGAGTGACTGCTGTAGCAGTGAGAGTAGCGGCTGCACATAGATACGGGTCGGTGCTAATAGATGATCAGCGAGGGTGCTACCCGCAAACGCCATATTGAGATCGGCCGCACTCACTTCCAACACCTTGCGGATCAGCGAGTAACCGTTGGAGTGGGGGCCAGAGGAGGCGAGTCCAATCAGCTGATCGCCCACCGCCACTTGGCGGCCATCAATCACCCGATCGCGATCGACAATACCGACACAGAAACCGGCTAAATCGTAATCGCCCGCCTGATACATCCCCGGCATCTCAGCTGTCTCACCGCCAATCAGGGCGGCTCCCGCCTGCCGGCACCCTTCAGCAATACTGGCTACCACCTGCGCGGCGACATCGACACTCAACTGACCGGTCGCATAGTAGTCGAGGAAAAAGAGCGGTTCGGCACCCTGCACAATCAGATCGTTGACACACATCGCCACGAGATCGATACCGACCCCATCGTGGCGCTGGCACGCTAGCGCCAGTTTCAGTTTGGTGCCGACCCCATCGGTACCGGCCACCAGCACCGGCTCGCGGTAGCGCTCTAGTGGGATCTGAAAGAGTGCGCCGAAGCCACCGAGACCGCCCAACACTTCGGGTCGGCGGGTCGCTGCCGCGAGCGGTTTAATTCGTTCAACAAGGGCATTTCCAGCGTCGATATCGACGCCAGCATCACGATAACTGAGGCGCGGCGATGGCGCGGCATGATCACGGCTCACACAGCTCTCCGGGGGGTTGTTGGAAAATGGGATGGCTATTTTAGCAAGCGTTGGCGCGAGTGGGTGAGATTCGCGGTGGCGAATCGTCGGTTACCCCCCGTCACTTAATGCGACAGCGCTATCGCTCCGGTAAGATAGCGCCGGTGATGGGCCGCTGTTGCCCGCTTTGTTCATGAATTGAGTGACCTGGATAAGTAGACCATGCGTGATGAGAGAGAGCCGCATAGCGGCGATAGTGTAGAGTCGCAGTCGCAGTCGCAGCGCGATAGCGGAAACGACTTTGGTAATGTGGTGATGGAGAAGGCCAAAGAGCTGGTGCGCCAAGGCAACGCACAGCGTCTGACGATCCGCCGACCGGGAGGGAAGGCGCTGTTTGATACCACCGTGACCGCCGGTGCCGGTGTGACCGGCGTCTTAACCCTGCTAGCGCCAACACTGGTGGCGATTATTGCGATTGCGGCGCTGATTACCGGTTTTTCGATCGCCATTCGGCGCGAGGATCCCCGCGATGAGACGGAGAGCGATGCGACCAATCCGCCATCGCGCTGGCGGCGCTGAGCGGGCGGTGTTGTAATGGGGCAGAGAGAGGCGGGCGTTGCGGGCAATCGGTGTAAGCGGCCGCGGATTCTTCTGTAAGCGAAACTGGATGGGGGTTGTAAGCCTTTACTTACACAGCGCCATAGACAAAATGTAACTTGATGATTTTTAATCGTTTATTTTTGTGTTCGGTGTCAATCAATGTCTGTAGGGTCGTTCGAGCGCGATTTGCCGCTACGGCCGTGAGCGATTAATCTTCTCGCCACACAAAGGGAGGGCAAGTGATGGATAGCCAACCACGGATAGCGGCCCGCGACAACTTATGGAACGGTTGATTTTCTGGATGGATAACGAAGGGATGCTGCAGTGTCAGGGGCGACACGAGGATTAGCTAGTGAAGGTTCCCAGTCGGAGACCGGGTGTACAGCGGATGCATTGGGATCTCAGGCGGCGTGGTTCGGATACCACGCCGCCTTTTTCTTTTCGGCCGGTCGCCGTTCCCACGCATCACCTGCTGTTTGAAGCGCATCACACTCGCCAACAAACTGCGTCACAATTCCCGCCATAGATTTCAACGTTACTATCTAATGTAAGGTTAGTGTAAGTCGCATCGCGCAGAGTAACTCCCGCTTCGGCAACACCGCGCCGAAAGAGAGGAGGAACTCAATGATGTATCGACAGAGACTACTCGCTAGCTCACTGTTACTGCTTACCGCCTGTGGTGGCGGTGGCGAAAGCGAAAGCAGCTCCGGCGAGCCAACGCTGCTCGAAGATCCGATATTTAACAGTGGTAGCTACACCGTCACCGGCACCGTACCCGGCACCCTGATTGAGGGGTTCTGTGATGATGGTAGCTACTATTACACCCACTCCATCAACAACGGTACAAGTTACCACCCCTTTAGTCTCGAACTCCCTAGCGATCAGGCGTGTCGCTTAGTCATGACGACAAATGAGGAGAGCGCGATTAATCGGGTAGTGGTACCGATCGCCTTCCAACTCGACGGAGGGAGCGGGATCGCCTTCAGCGCCAGCGATCGCATCGATCTCGGTTATATCCCGCTCCCTTTGAGTCGCGCCGCAATGGTAGCTGATAGCAACGGCGATGGGGTTGAAGATAGCCCCTACACCATCGATTCCAACACCCTCGACAGCCAGATCGGTGGGGCACTGCGCGCGCGCATGGCGTTAGCGACCGCGCTCACCGATCCGCTCGACAGCAATCGTAACGGCATTGTCGATATCTATGACGATGATGATGGCGATCATCAACCTAATCGCTACGATGATGATCGCGATGGCGATAGTGTGGTTGATAGAACGGTGCTAAGCGATGATCTAGATGGTGATGGCATTAGCAATGATCGCGATCGCGATGATGACAACGACGGGATCCCTGATCTCTATGATCATGATCGTGATAATGATGGCGTAAGCAATGATCTGGATGATGATGACGACAACGACGGTGTCGTCGATAGCCTTGATAGCGATACAGTAAGTAGCAGCAGCGTACTTAACGATGGGCGTGCCGCCGCCGCTGCAACTGCCGCCGTACCCGATGGGCGTCTCCTTGCTGCACAGTGTGCACAGTGTCACGGCACCGATGGTATCTCCGTCAGCGGCATTGAGTCGCTAGCCGGTGAAGCGGGTGAGATTCGTGAAGAGATGGCCGAAATGGTACAGCGGGCCGGCAGCGATATCATGAGTTTACAGGCGCACGGCTACAGCAGCGAGCAGATCCAATTCATAGCTAGCTGGTATGGTGCGATAGGTGGTAGCGCTCTTAGCGGCACATACAACCCGCTCGATAGTGACAGCGGCGAGTCTGATCATGACGACGATGATGATTGACCGCTCCGCGTTCCAGATGCAACCGATTACTGATCCGCCGATTCGATAGTAGGAGATGATACAGATGACCCAAATCAGTCGCAGAAAATTCCTTAAAGGGGCCGCCGCTACCGCCGCGGCCGCCACCGCCCTCGCCCCTGGCCTACTCCATGCCGCGACCACCAACCATCAGGTGGTTGTAGTCGGCGGCGGCTTCGCCGGTGCGACCGCCGCTAAGTATCTTGCACACTGGTCGAGTGATGTGACGGTGACACTGATTGAACCGAAGCTCACCTACCACTCACCCATCTTGAGTAACTTAATTCTCAATCAGAATCTCGATCCGGCACGACTGAGCTTCAGCTATGCAGCACTCGCTAGCAATCACGGTATCAATGTCGTCAACGAGAGCGTGACGACCATCGACACCACGCTGCAGCGGGTGACCACCAATAGCGGCCAGTCGATCGCCTACGACCGATTGATCCTCGCGCCCGGTATCCGTTTCCAAACGATCGAAGGGCTCGATAGCACGCTGATCCCACATGCGTGGCAGGGGGGCGATCAGGTGGCGATGTTACGTGATCAGCTACAAGCGATGCCCGCTGGTGGGCGCTTTGTCATGACGATTCCAGCGGCACCCTACCGCTGTCCACCCGGCCCTTATGAGCGCGCTTGTGTGGTCGCCGATTGGCTACAGCGCAATAAACCGGGGGCAACCGTGACCGTGTTGGATGCCAATCCGGGGATTTTGGTAGAGCCAGAGATTATCAACCACGCCTTTACTAGTAGCTACGCTGGGGTGGTGGAGTATCTACCCAATGCGACCTTAACGGCGGTCGATTCGGCTGGCAAGGTGGCCGTCACCGCACTGGGTGATTATCCGGCTGATGTGCTCAATGTGATTCCACCACAGGAGGGCGGTGCGCTGATCCATGAGGCGGGGGTGGCGAATGTCGGTGGGCGTTGGGCGGGTGTCGATCCGTTGAGTTATGAGTCCACCGCCGTGGCGAATCTGCATGTGATTGGTGATGCCCAAGGCACCGGCCAACCGAAGGCGGGGCATATCGGTAATGCCGAGGCGAAGGTGTGTGCCGATGCGATTTTACGGCTGCTAGCCGGTGGCACCCCATATGCCGAACCGATGACCAACTCCGCCTGCTACACCCCCATCTCAGCGACTACCGCATCGTGGTTAACCGCAGTCTACGCCTACAACCCAACCAGCCGTCAGATGGAGGTGGTACCGGCATCAGCCGGCGCGGCGACGGCAGCGACCAGTCGCAACTACAGCGCCATGTTCCACTGGGCCAACAATCTGTTTGCCGACACCTTCGGTTAACCGCCCCTTTACTCGGTTAACCCACGCAAAACGACGTGATGTGGCGTCGTTATTGGCCGGATCGATCACTCGAATCCGGCCTTTTTTTAGTAACCGTACGCCGCTGCTGCTGGCGGCGGGCATTCTGCAGTGTCTGGAGTTGTGCGATCGCCTGCTGGAGTAGGAGTCGCGCTCGATCGCGATCACGATAGAGTACCGCTGCTGATAGCGCCCGCTCCGCCTGCTGGCGGGCGTGCTGGGCCGCTGCCTCATCGAGATCCTGGCTACGCAGTGCCGTATCGGCGAGAACAATCACCCGATCGGGCTGAATCTCAACAAATCCGCCATCGACATAGAGGTAGTCGATCGACTCACCGTCAGCACCTTGATGGATCCGTAACTCGCCCGGCTGTAGCGGCGCTAACAGCGGTGAGTGGCGCGGTAGAATCCCTATCTCTCCGCCGATCGCAGGTACCGAAAGGCGCTGCGCTACACCGGACCAGACTAGCCCATGTGCACTGACCACATCGACCTGTAGTGTCGCATCTGTAGAGGGTGTCTGGTTCACTGATCCCACACCGCAACGGCACACTGTAGCAGCGTCACCATTGCGTCCCAGTTATCATTGAATGGATCGCTATTGATGATGAGATCAAAATCGGTCGCGCAGTTGAGCGATGCACCGAAGGTGCGGCTAATAAACTGCTCCCGTTCACGATTGACTCGAATCACCGCAGCCCGGGCGGTAGGCTCATCCGCCTCCTCGCCACGGGCGATAAGGCGTGCAGCGCACCGATCAACGGAACCGACTATCCTGAGCCGCAACAGCCTCGAACCCTGAAGTAGTAGGTGAGCGCCGCGTCCAATGATAATCCCCCCCTGCTCACGAATGCCGAGCAGCACATTGACTAAATGGTGGCGATAGCTGGTGATGTTGGCATTCTGGCCGGTCAGAAAGTTATACATCCACGCATCACGCCGCTGGCGCATCCGCTCATCTAGCGCTGCCATTAGTGTCGGATCGACTTGAGCCGCATCGGCGATACGGTGCAGAATGGAGCTATCCCAGAGCGGTAGTTGTAACCGCTCGCTAAGTCGCTGTGCTACTGCACATCCGCCCGCACCATGATCGCGTGATAGGGTGATCGTAAGGGGCGATCGGATCGCCTCATCGTTACTAGCGGGTTGCTGCTGTTGATAGTTAGCATGTAGTAGTAGGCTCTGGATCAGCTGCTGCGCTGCGGTGAGACTCATCGCACCGATACTCCTCTTGTGGCTCGTGGCTAGGTGGCATCTTACCTAAGTTAACGTAACAAAGCGTAGCAGCCGCCGATTTTGATCGAAATCTGTGCGTCGGGGCGGTATAGTGTGAAGAGCCTTTCTCAGTTTTCGCTACCGTGAATGACTTAAGGAGTCGATAACAATGCCACGCATATCCGCTGTGAGCGTCCTAAGTGGCGCTCTATTACTCGGTTACTGGGTGCCGTCTGCTGCTGAGCCTACCGTTGTCTCTAGCGGCACCGATGTTGCTGCAGCCCCGGCACAGGTCACGGCTGCGACCGTTGATGTAGCTACTACGACTGCCGATGTCGCTTCGGCAGCGGTGGAGAGTGCAGGTGATGCAGCTGATACAGCGCCACCGGTACTCAAACAAGCCTACGATGCTACCCGTGATGGCATTATTAAGCTCTGGGATGTGACCCGTGAGGGTACTATCCAGGCGTGGGAAGTGACCCGCGATAAGAGCGCTGAGGCGGTCGATTGGAGTGCGCAGAAGCTCCAGCAGGGGTGGCAGGCGAGTCGTGATGCCACCCTTGATGGTTTGAGCTGGTTAGCGAGTAAGAGCAAGGATGGGTGGGAGTCAACGAAGAGTGGTGCCGATTGGGTAGCTGATAAGAGCCAGATCGGTTGGGAGCATACCAAGCGCGGTGTCGAGTGGTTAGGTGCGAAGAGCTGGGCGGGTTGGGAAGCGACCCGCGATGCGATTCAGGGGCGTGTTGATAGCGATGCCGCACCGTCGATCCCGGACGCGCCTGTGGAGATCCCAGCAGCACCGTCAGCGACCTGATCGGCATACCATGACGATTCGGTTCTGTTCCCTCCCGTAACACTGATTCGCCCCTCCGGCACTTTGCGCCAGCCGCCGCTGCTGAGCGGTGGCTGGCGCAGCACGTTAGAACTATCCATACAGGGTTGATGTTGATTGATGAAATGCGTCGATGATTTCCGGATCCGCCTCGCGGGGCAGGATCATGTGCCGATCATGATCGGCGGAATGGGAGTGGATATCTCCACTTCAGAGCTGGCGCTAGAGGCAGCGCGGCTAGGTGGTATCGGTCACATCTCCGATGCGATGACGCCAACGGTGACTGATCGCCGGTTTAAGACCCAATATGTCAAAACCAAGCTAAAACAGTACAAACACAACGTCCATAGCGCCGATAAGGCGGTGGTGCAGTTTGATCTCGATCAGATCGCCGCGGCGACACGGATGCACGTTAGCCAGACCATGGAGGCGAAGCGCGGTGATGGTCTCATCTTCATCAACTGCATGGAGAAGCTGACCATGAACGCCCCGCGTGAAACGCTGCGGGTGCGTCTTAACTCGGCACTCGATGCCGGAATCGATGGAATCACCCTATCGGCTGGTCTCCATCTCGGCTCATTCGCGCTGATGGCCGATCACCCCCGTTTTCACGATGCGCAACTCGGTATCATCGTCTCATCGCTCCGTGCCCTGCAGCTATTTCTGCGCAAGAGTGCAAAATTGCGGCGGCTACCCGACTTTGTGGTGGTGGAGGGGCCGCTCGCCGGTGGCCATCTCGGCTTTGGGTTGGATGATTGGAAAAAGTTTGATCTGGCGCTGCTGGTACGCGAAATCCGCGACTGGCTCGACGCCGAGCAGTTGGCGATTCCACTGGTGGCCGCTGGCGGTATTTTTACTGGCGGCGATGCGACCACCTTCCTTGAGAGTGGCGCGGCGGCAGTGCAGGTGGCGACCCGTTTTACGGTTACCGATGAGTGTGGCTTGCCAACTGATGTTAAGCAGGCCTACTTCCGCGCCAATGAGCGCGATATTGAGGTGAATGGGCTCTCACCGACCGGCTATCCGATGCGGATGCTCAAAAATAGCCCCGGCATTGGATCGGGGATTCGCCCGAACTGCGAGGCGTTTGGTTATCTGCTCGATAGTAGCGGGCGCTGCGCCTATGTCGATGCCTACAATCAGGAGCTAGCGCGCCACCCAGAGGCGAAGAAGATTAAGGTGTTGGATAAGACTTGCCTCTGTACGCATATGCGCAATTTCGATATCTGGACCTGCGGTCACTACACCTACCGGCTGAAGGATACCTCCCGACAGCTCACCGATGGCAGCTATCAGATGTTGAGTGCCGAGCATGTGTTCCACGATTACCAGTATAGCCGCGACCACCACATCGCCCTACCTGCCGCCTGAGTTTGCGCTCCGTCGCGCCCGCCTCTGGCTGCGCGGCGGCGCGCTTATCGCCTATCCTACCGAGGCGCTCTATGGGCTTGGTTGCGATCCGCGCCAGCCGGCGGCGCTGCAGCGCCTGTTGGCACTCAAACAGCGTCCGATCGGGAAGGGGCTGATCCTGATTGCTGCCGATTTTTCCCAGTTGCGCCCCTATCTGTCGATCGATGAGGCGGCACTCCCCCTATCGGTGCGCCAAAGCTGGCCCGGGCCACATAGCTGGCTGCTACCGGCACGGCCATCGGTGTCGCGCTGGCTGCGCGGCGATCATGCCACCCTCGCGGTACGAATCACCGCCCACCCGATCGCCGCTGCGCTCTGTCGCGCCTATGGTGGCGCGATTGTATCCACCAGTGCCAACCCGACCGGTCGCCCGCCGGCGCGGACACCGTTAGCGGTACGGCGCTACTTTCCAACCGCACCGCTACAGCTCCTCTATGGCGCGACTGGCGGTGCTGAACGACCCTCAACCCTTCGTGACGCCGCCAGTGGTGCGATACTGCGCGGCTGAGGAGCCTCTCTGCCATGATTCCAGTCGATCGCGTTGCCGCCTACTTTCAGCAGCTACAGCAACACATCTGTGACACCTTAGCGACCCTCGATGGCGGCGCGCAGTTTGAGCGCGACACCTGGCAGCGCGCTGAGGGGGGAGGGGGTGAGAGTCGTCTGCTGCGCGATGGGGCGATCTTTGAGCAGGCGGGAGTCAACTTCTCGCATGTGCGCGGCGAGGCGCTACCGGCAACCGCCAGTGCGCGCCGGCCGGAGCTGGCCGGCCGCGCATTTCAGGGGCTCGGGGTATCACTGGTGATCCATCCGCGTAGCCCCTGGATCCCCACCTCGCATGCGAATGTGCGGCTATTTGTGGCGGAGAAGCCGGGACACGATCCGATCTGGTGGTTTGGCGGCGGCTACGATCTCACCCCATTCTACCCATTTGATGAGGATATTGTGCATTGGCACACCACCGCCCGTGCTGCCTGCGCACCGTTTGGTGAGGCGATCTATCCGCGCTTTAAGGCGTGGTGTGATCGCTACTTCTTTCTACCGCACCGCAATGAGACACGTGGGGTCGGTGGGCTCTTCTTCGACGATTTTGATGAGGGGGGGTTTGAGCAGAGCTTCGCGCTGGTGCGGGCGATCGGAGATAGCTATCTGCCGGCCTATCAGCCGATTGTCGAGCGGCGGCGCGATCGCCCCTATGGTGAGCGCGAACGGCAGTTTCAGCTCTATCGTCGCGGCCGCTATGTTGAGTTCAATCTGGTGTTTGATCGCGGTACGCTGTTTGGGCTGCAGTCGGGTGGGCGTACAGAGTCGATTCTGATGTCGTTACCGCCGCTGGTGCGGTGGCAGTCGGGGTGGCAGCCGGAGGCGGAGAGTGCAGAGGCGCGGTTGCTCGACTATCTGCAGCCGCGGGCGTGGTTGCAGGGCGATTTTCCGGACGCTCAACAGGCGGTAGACGATGCTGGATGAGGAGGATGTTAGTGCGCTGCTCGATCCGCTCAATCCGGCTCAGCGGGAGGCGGTCTGTGCGCCGCCAGGTAACCTACTGGTGCTGGCGGGTGCCGGGTGCGGTAAAACGCGGGTATTAACCCACCGCATCGCGTGGCTGCTGTATAGTGAGGCACTCTCGATCCATCGAATCCTTGCCGTCACCTTTACTAATAAGGCGGCGCGGGAGATGCGCGGTCGCCTCGAAGTGCTGCTGCGGCGGCCACTCGGCGCAATGTGGATCGGCACCTTCCACGGTATCGCTCATCGATTGCTCCGGAGCCACTGGCAGGAGGCGCAGCTGCCACAGAGCTTTCAAATCCTCGATAGTGAGGATCAGCTGCGGCTGATCCGGCGGGTGCTCAGTGAGTTGCAGCTTGATGAGAAGCGCTGGCCGCCGCGTAGTGCGCAGCAGTTTATCAATGGGCGCAAAGATGAGGGGCTGCGGCCGCAGCATATCGATAGCCATGGCGATTTTCAGCGTGAGCAGTGGGTGCGGATCTACCACCACTATCAGGCGAGTTGTGATCGCAGCGGGGTGGTCGATTTTGCCGAGCTACTGCTGCGTAGTCATGAGCTGTTGCGTGATCAGCCGGCGCTGCTGCAGCACTATCAGCAGCGCTTCGCGCACCTCTTAGTCGATGAGTTTCAGGATACCAACGCGGTGCAGTATGGCTGGATCCGGCTACTCGCGGGCGAGCAGGGGCGGGTCTTTATTGTCGGTGATGATGATCAGTCGATCTATGGCTGGCGCGGCGCAAAGGTGGAGAATATTCAGCGCTTTCAGCACGACTTTGACGCCGTGCAACTGCTGCGGTTGGAGCAGAACTACCGCTCTACCGGTACCATTCTCAATGCCGCTAATGCGCTGATTGACCACAACCGTGAGCGGCTCGGTAAGCAGCTCTGGACCGAAGGTCACGGGGGCGATCCGATCCGCGTTTATGCCGCGTTCAATGAGGTGGAGGAGGCGCGTTTTGTCGCTGAACGCATCCAACAGTGGGAGGCGCAGGGGGGGCAGCGGGATGAAGTGGCGATCCTCTACCGCTCGAACGCCCAATCGCGGGTGTTAGAGGAGGCGCTGCTACAGGCGTCGATCCCCTACCGTATCTATGGGGGACAGCGCTTCTTTGAGCGGGCAGAGATTAAGGATACGCTGGCCTATCTGCGACTGGCGGTTAGCCATCGTGATGACGCCTCATTTGAGCGCATTATCAACACCCCAACCCGCGGGATTGGCGATCGCACCGTCCAAGTGATCCGCGACCATGCCCGCGAACAGGCGATCTCGATGTGGCAGGCGGCGCTTGAGCTGGTGCAGCTACAGGTACTACCGGCGCGGGCGAGCAACGCGCTGAACCACTTTCTACAGCTGATAGAGCAGCTCACCGCCGCGCTCCCTGACACTGAACTGGATCTGCTGATTGGGCAGGTGATTGAGGTGGTGGGATTAAAGCCGCACTACCTCAAGGAGAAGGGAGAGAAGGGGCAGAGTCGGGTCGAGAACCTCGATGAGCTGATCAACGCCGGTCGGCAGTTTGAGTATGATGAGCTGCTGCACGAGGGGATGAGTAGCATCAGCGCCTTTCTCGCGCACGCATCGCTTGAAGCGGGTGAGGGGCAGGGGGAGGCGTGGCAGCAGTGCGTGCAGTTGATGACGCTCCATTCGGCAAAGGGATTGGAGTTTCCGCTGGTCTTTCTGTGTGGCATGGAGGAGGGTCTGTTTCCGCACCAGATGTCGGTTGAGGAGCCGGGACGGCTGGAGGAGGAGCGGCGGCTCGCCTATGTCGGTATCACCCGCGCGATGCGCCAGCTCTATCTCAGTTATGCGGAGGTGCGCCGCCTCTATGGTCAGGAGCGCTATAGTCGCCCCTCGCGCTTTATCCGCGAGATTCCGCCCTCCCTCCTAGAGGCGCTACGCCACGGTTCGATGCCGGCAGCGGCAGCCACCGCCACCACCCGCCGCAGTAGCACAACAGCCGGTGGCGTGAGCGCGGCGGGGGCGCCG
>JGI11705J14877_10000581_pt1 | contig 22675 bp, 15 predicted proteins | sample Etolaghawater15m_FD_14877 | JGI IMG/M metagenome (IMG submission 14877)
GGGATAGACCCCAGAGGAGTAGAGACAATGCAAGTTAGACTCAGTTTCCCCCGTGCCCGCGGGGATAGACCCCAACCGCGACAACATCCGGGCCTCCGCGTCCTGTTTCCCCCGTGCCCGCGGGGATAGACCCGACAAGACACGTGCGGCCGCGATCCGCCGCGCGTTTCCCCCGTGCCCGCGGGGATAGACCCGACGCGAGCTTGGCGAGGTTGACCTTCTTCACGTTTCCCCCGTGCCCGCGGGGATAGACCCTGGCACACGCCAGTTTACGCCAATCACAACGAGTTTCCCCCGTGCCCGCGGGGATAGACCCTGCTGATGATGTGAGTAGCCTGGGGATGATGTGTTTCCCCCGTGCCCGCGGGGATAGACCCGGTGAGAATGGTTCTGCTGCCGGGCGTGGGGTGTTTCCCCCGTGCCCGCGGGGATAGACCCACGAGCAGACACAGACGTACCCCCTCCACGATGTTTCCCCCGTGCCCGCGGGGATAGACCCCCGATGTTTGACGCGCTGCTGGATGTGCACGCGTTTCCCCCGTGCCCGCGGGGATAGACCCGCCAGCGATAACTATCCGGAGGACTCCAGGGCGTTTCCCCCGTGCCCGCGGGGATAGACCCCGATGATGACCCAGTCGAGGACGGGGGCGTATGTTTCCCCCGTGCCCGCGGGGATAGACCCTTCATGGAGGTCTTCCTGAGCAAACAGCGGGAGTTTCCCCCGTGCCCGCGGGGATAGACCCACTGGACGCCTCCAGGTACACGCTGGACGAGCGTTTCCCCCGTGCCCGCGGGGATAGACCCGGCCATCGCGTGACCCTCGAAGTGGGGCCGTGGTTTCCCCCGTGCCCGCGGGGATAGACCCGTGGCACTTGATTACGTACGTGGTGGATGATCGTTTCCCCCGTGCCCGCGGGGATAGACCCCTCATGACATTGAGGCTCGTACCTCTGCAATCGTTTCCCCCGTGCCCGCGGGGATAGACCCTGTAGTTGCCAGGCTGGATCGAATACTCCCACGTTTCCCCCGTGCCCGCGGGGGCTGGACCGTACAGCAAGGCCGCAGCCGCCTCTCGATAGAAGCGGCTGCGGAGGTGCAGGAAGGAGAATGTATCTGCGGCGCCCGTTAAGGAAGCGCGTGTGCTGGAAGCGAGGTCGAGTCGCAGGTGGGATCGGTGCCGATTGGGTTGTAGACGTACAAACCTGCGGACGGACAGCCCGGCGCACCAGACTTCAGGTACTCGTTCACGCCGACCTCGTCGACCACGTCGCCATCGTTGGCGTCGGTCTCCAAAGCCCACTGCTCCTTGCCGGCGTCGATCAGGCGGAGGTTGTTGATGCACGAGTTGGCTCTACTGACGTTGCGCGCCTTGACAAAGCTCGGAATGGCGATGGCGGCGAGCAGTCCGATGATGGCGACCACGATCATGATCTCTACAAGGGTGAAGTTCTTCTTTCGCATCTTTCTCTGGTCCTTCATTCTGTGGGCTTCTGTTCTGGGGGCGATCCGGTGGCACACTCGATTGTGTTGCCGTCTTACAGCACACGTGATGCCAAGCCGGCCCCGGTGGCCGAACAGACAGATGTGAACCGTGGGGCGTTTCCTATGGAAACGGCTTCCCCCGAAGGCTGCGAGATTCCCGCCGGCATGCGCCGCGACACGGCCAGTGGCGAGCGAGAGTGTTCTGTGTGTGAGACACTCGTCCGGACATGGGTGTTCTACCCGTGAGACACGTTGCCGACGGCCCGGCCGGGCAGGCTCTCGTTTACTCCTGATCGCTGACACCGGCGGAACTGAAGGTCGCCATCTCGTTGTAGATGCGGAGGGCTGCGTCGACAAGCGTCATGGCCAGGGCCGCACCCGTGCCCTCGCCCAGACGCAGCGACAGATCCAGCAGCGGGCGCCCCCCTATTCGCTCCATTATCGCGCGATGCCCTTGTTCCTCCGACCGGTGGCTGAACAGAATGTACTCCTGCGCGGCCGGGACAAACTGCATTGCGGCCACCGCGCCGGCAGTCGAGATGAACCCGTCGACCACGACCGGCACACGGGATGCCGCGCCGCCAAGAACCAGGCCGCAGATTCCCGCGATCTCCAGGCCGCCGACTGCAGCCAGGACGCCGAGGGGATCTGTCAGGAGGTCGCGATTTGTCTCCAGCGCCTGGCTGATCGCGCGCACCTTCCGTGCAACACCCGCATCGTCCACACCGGTGCCTCGCCCGGTGATCGACTCGACGGGGAGGTCGAGGTACGCAGCAAACAACGCGGTCGACGGCGTCGTGTTGGCGATGCCCATGTCGCCCGTACCCAGCAGTTCGATCCCGTCGCGTGCCGCGGACTCCGCAAGCTCGATGCCGACCTCGACGGCCCGCGTCGCTTCGTCGCGGGACATGGCGGGGCCGCGGACGATGTTCCCTGTGCCCGGGCAGACCTTGCGTCGGCACAGTCCGACTGCTTCCGCGAGCGGGTCGTCGACACCGATGTCCACCACAACCAACTCCGCACCTGCGTGGCGGGACAGAACGTTGATGGCCGCTCCTCCCGCGAGCATGTTCATCACCATCTGCGGCGTCACTTCCTTTGGAAACGCGGAGACGCCTTCGTCGGCCACCCCGTGGTCGCCACCGAAACAGTAGATCCGCTTGGCAGGGATTCCGGGCGTGGTCGTGCCGCGCACGAGGCAGTACTGCATGGCGATCTCTTCCAGTCTGCCGAGGCTGCCACGGGGTTTGGTCAGGTCGTCCAGATGAGCCCGAACCCGGGATTCGAGGCTGCGGTCGAGGGGGCGGATGCGTGCCAGCGTTTCAGTGAGTGTGGACATGACACATTTCTCCTTGAGACAGAAAAAGGGCTCCGGCGGACGTGCCTGTCCGCCGGAACCCTTTGCCATCGGATTCCGTGATTGACTGCAACCGAAGCCGGCAGGTCTTCTGACTCTCGGATCAGCCCGGGAACGACGGCCTTCCCCCGGCGATACGCCAGAGGCGTTCGCCGGAGTGACCGGTCAAAGACCTGTGTCGCTCCCGGTCCCCGATCACAGCGGCGGGACCGTTACGGATTCGCACCGTATTCCGGGATGCCGGACTTCGTCAAACGGCACATACTGTAGCGCGTCCGGCCGAGCCGACACCGGGGAAAGGACGAAAGGACACGGGGAAGACGTGATCAGGCCCTGCGCAAATGGACCTGCAGAAGGGCGATCTCAGCGGGGGTCACGCCGTCGATGCGGGCGGCTTGCGCGAGATCGACAGGGCAGACCTTCTGAAGCTTGAGCACAGCCTCGGCCCGGAGCCCCTTGATGTCGAAATCGAAATCGGGGGGAATCCTCCACTCCCGCAGCTTCTGCATGCCCAAGGCCTGCGTGACGGAACGACTGATGTAGCCCTCGTATCGGGCCTCGATCTCTATCTGCTCGCGGGCTCGAGCGGAGAGTTCAAGCTCACAGGGCAGAGCCGCCAGCGTCGTGTCCGGACGCTTCAGCAGGTCCCACAGCGTGGTCCCGCTGTGCCGCTGTTCTCGTAGCACGTCGCAAGCGTGCCCAATCTCGCTATCGAGCGCCTCGAGGTGTGCGAAGTCCGCATCGGAGATCAGTCCCAGGCGGTGCCCGATCGGCATGAGTCGGCGGTCGGCGTTGTCCTGACGCAGGAGGAGGCGATACTCCGCGCGGCTGGTGAACATCCGGTACGGCTCGGTGATGTCTTTGGTGATCAGGTCGTCGATCAGGACACCGATGTATGCCTGATCCCGGCCAAGGACCAAAGGGGAGTCGGTGCCGTCGGCATGGTCCGCGGCGTTGATCCCGGCGAGAAGTCCCTGGGCCGCCGCTTCTTCGTAGCCGCTTGTCCCGTTGATCTGGCCGGCGAGAAAGACATTGGGCCAGTTCCGCAGTGCCAGTGACGGGCGCAATTGATGTGGAAACACGAAGTCGTACTCGATCGCGTACGCATATCGCGATATCTCGGCGTGCTCGAGACCCGGCAGCGAGTGCAGCATCCGGACCTGCACCTCGGGGGGCAGACTGGTGGAGATGCCGTTCAGGTAGTACTCGTCCGTGAAATACCCCTCGGGCTCAAGGTAGATCTGGTGTGTCTCATGATGCGGGAACCGCACGATCTTGTCTTCGAACGACGGACAATAGCGCGCGCCGATGCCTTCGATACGACCGGCATACATGGGAGATTTGTCCAGGTTCTCGTGCACGACTTGTGCCGTCTCCGCGGTCGAGGTGGTGACGTAGCACGGCATCTGCGGGATCCGCGCCCCTCCCGGCCCGGGCAGGTCGCCGGGCGGCGTGCGGCGAGAGAAGCGGTAGGGCTCCGGGTCGGGATCCTGGCGTTCCATGGCGTCGAAGTCAACGCTGCGCGCCAGCACGCGCGGCGGCGTGCCCGTCTTCAGGCGCCCCATCTCCAGGTGCAGATCATCACGCAGCGACTCTGAGAGGGGCACGGCCGGCGGATCACCGGCGCGTCCGCCGGCGACGGACCGCATGCCGTAGTGGAGCTTGCCGCGCAGAAACGTGCCGGGACACAGCACGAACGCCTTGGCACGGAACGTCTCGCCAAGCTCCGTTCGGACGCCGTTCACCACGCCGTTCACAACGACCAAACGAACCGCCTGCGCCTGGTGGACATGCAAACGAGGCTGCCGTTCCACCACGTGCTTCATCCGACGCTGGTACACGAGCTTGTCGCACTGCGCACGCGGGGACCGCACGGCCGGGCCCTTGGACCGGTTGAGCATACGGAACTGGATGGACGACGCATCAGTGTTCAGACCCATCTCCCCGCCGAGCGCGTCGATCTCGCATACGAGCTGACCCTTGGCAATGCCGCCAATGGCGGGGTTGCAGGACATCTGCGCGATGTGATCCAGATTGATCGTCAGGAAAAGTGTCTGTGCACCCAGGCGCGCCGCCGCGAGTGCGGCTTCGCACCCCGCGTGGCCGCCGCCGACCACGATCACATCATAGATTGTGTCGGTCTTCGGCATGCGGTGTGGTCGCGTGTTGGCCCTGGTGCGAGACTGTCGCTTTTGCAGGTGAACGGACTACGTTAAGCCTATCGAGGACGCCTCCTCGGCGCCGCGTGAACAGGCACGAAACGGGACGTGAACATGATACAGGAACTGGGTTATGCAAGAGTCGGAACAGCCGTGCCCCGGACCTGGGTGGGGGCTGTTCAGAAGAACGTTGCAGAGCTCGTTTCCCTGGCGCGTCAGGCGGAAGCGCGTGAGTGCGACATCGTGCTGTTTCCGGAGCTGTGTGTCACGTCCTACTGCTGCGGCGAGCTGTTTCACCAGCGCACGCTGCTCGCGGCCGCGGAGGAAGGGCTCAGTTGGTTCCTCGAGCAGACGCGTGCACTATCCACTGTCTGTGTCGTTGGCTTGCCTCTCGCCATGGACGGGCAGCTGTTCAACTGCGCTGCCGTGGTCAAGCAGGGCCGAATCCTGGGTGTCGTACCCAAGACGTTCGTGCCGGGGTACAAGGAATACTACGAACCCCGCTGGTTTGCCGCCGGAACGCAGGCACGGCGCGACACGGCCACGCTCTGTGCGCAACGTGTTCCATTCGGCACCGATCTGCTCTTCCGCGAGGAGAGCGCTCCCGCGTTCTGCTTCGGCATCGAGGTGTGCGAAGACCTCTGGGCGCCGATCCCGCCGAGCTCGCACCTGGCTCTCGCGGGCGCCGCTCTGTTGCTGAACCCGTCCGCCAGCAACGACCTGGTGGGCAAAGCGCAGTATCGTCGCCAGCTCGTGACCCAGCAGTCCGCCCGGTGTCTGGCGGCGTATGCCTATGCATCGGCCGGCGTGGGGGAGTCGACGACCGACCTGGTCTTCGGCGGGCATGCGATGATCGTCGAAAACGGCGTTGTCCTGCTCGAGAATGAACGCTTCAACCGCGAATCCGAACTGACCGTGGCTGATGTCGACCTGGACTTGCTGGCATCGCAGCGGCTTCAGAACATGACCTTCAGCCAGGAACTGGGGCAGAGCCGGGACGCGCTCGCCAGACACCGTGAGATCGCGTTCGACGCTCAGCGCCGCAATGCCGGCCAGATCGAGCGCAGGATCGATGCGCACCCGTTTGTCCCTGCCGATCCGTCTCGACGCGCTGAACGGTGCCGGGAGATCTTCGCACTGCAAAGCACGGGGCTCGCAACCCGTCTGGCCCACACCGGTATGTCCGACGTGGTGATCGGACTCTCCGGCGGCCTGGACTCGACGCTGGCGTTGCTGGTTTGTGTCGAGGCCTTCAATCGCCTCGGCCTGGACCGGAAAGGGATTCACTGTGTGACCATGCCCGGTTTCGGCACATCGGACCGGACATTGGGGAACGTGATGCAGCTCGGCGAGCGCATGGGCATCGCGCTGGAGACAGTCCCGATTGCCGAGGCCTGCGAGCTGCATTTCCGCGATATCGGTCACGATGGCAAGACTCACGACGTGACCTATGAGAACGTTCAGGCCAGGGAGCGGACTCAGATTCTCATGGACAAAGCCAACATGCTTGGCGCCGTGGTTGTCGGCACCGGTGATCTATCCGAGTTGGCCCTCGGCTGGTGCACCTACAACGGGGATCACATGTCCATGTACGGTGTCAATGCCGGCGTTCCCAAGACGCTGGTGAAGTACCTGATCGAGTACGTGGCCAGTTACTGGTCCGAGAACGCTGTGTGCGACGTGCTGCGCGACATCCTGGCCACCCCCATCTCGCCCGAGTTGCTGCCTACCGACGAGAACGGTGCGATCGCCCAGAAAACCGAGTCTGTGATCGGTCCTTACGAGCTGCACGACTTCTTTCTCTACAACGTTGTCCGCTGCGGATTCCGCGCCCGCAAGATCGTGTCTCTGGCCTGCCAGGCGTTCGACCACATCTACGACCGCGACGAAATTCGCAAGTGGCTCGCCATCTTCTACCGGCGGTTCTTCTCGCAGCAGTTCAAGCGCTCGTGTCTCCCCGACGGGCCCAAGATCGGTACCGTTTCGCTCTCCCCCCGCGGCGACTGGCGCATGCCCAGCGACGCCCACCCCGACGCCTGGCTGGCAGAGATTTCGTAGTCATCGGCTCAGGTCGATGTACTGCTCCAGGTCGATCTCGTCCAGATCGATAGCGAGGCGCTCGCTTTTCAGTTGGGGATGATCGTCGAACGGCTCGAGCAGAAGGCGCATGCTGCGTCCGACTGCACGGTTGTCGGGGAGGGCCTGTGAATCGAGGATCACCCAGTGCGCCACGGCAATGCGTTTGTCCTGGCAGATGCCGGAAACAACGCGTTCGACATCGTAGGCGTAGAGACCCAGGCAACGGCGGTAGGGAGCGATGTCCTCGGGTGCGGGAGTCGCGGTTTTGGCCACAAGTTTGGCCTGCACGATGAGCGGCATCCGGCGCGGGCGGTCCTGCAACTTGCGGCTGTACAATGCAAAGCGCTTTTCGGCTTCAGCCTGGCCAATGGCGCGGGCGTAGATCGCAACGCCTTCCAGCATCCCGTCCCAGTCACGGTCGCGGGTCCACTCGTCGCCGAACAACAGGTGGTGCTGCTCCCAGTTGCTGAAGTCGCCGCGAACAGTATCGGACAGTCGAACGGGCTCCCCGTTGACCACGCATGTGAGCTTGCCCGGGAGGTAGCTGACTACGACGTGATGCGGCTTGCCGGGCATGAGCTTGCAGAGCTTCACTTCGGGGTTCGTGCCGTTTGCGCCTGTCTGCGGGGTCCGCAAGCGGAAGACCAACCACTCGTTGCTCTGGCCAAGCGTGAAGTTGCGTTGTCCGGGATCGAGCGAGAACGACACAATGCGGGCCGGGCCGCTCTGGGTGAGATCCGGCGGGATCAAGGTGACCTCGATCCCGAGCTGGTTTGACGCCCTGCACGCGTCCAGCAGCACCTTGTCCACATCCTGTGCGAACACCGCACCGTCGCGCAGGTCCATCCCGAAATCGGGTGTGTAGATCGCTTTGCCGTGCTCGATCACCTTGCACGAACGCACGGGTTTGCCGTCGGGGTCGAGAACCGTGTTGGTCACTTTGGAGTTCTCCCACAGAAAGACCAGCCCTTCATGGATGCCGGGCCACACCTTGAACTCGGCCAGGTCCTGGTCGGTCATGGGGTCGGCGTCGGCCACACCGGCCACCGCTTTGGGCACGTTGACCGTCTCGCCGCCCGACACCCAGAGGTCCGGGAAGAAATCTCCCACTTGGTTGCTGGTGATCTTGCACCAGGCTTCGACAGCCTTGAAGTCAGGGCTGAGCCGGCCGGCGTAGACTTCCACGGCTTGCCCGCCCTGCCCGATCCGGTTGCCGCCAGGCTTGCCGCCGTTGCCGAGGTACGGTCCCGTGACCGCGATAAAGCGGGGGTGATTGCTCCACCGCGGATGGTACACTTCGAAGCCGTTCATGCCCGGACCGTCGCCGATGCACAGGAGCCAGGACGAGCCGGCCCGATTGTGAACGTAGACGTTGCGGTGCGGACCGTCGAAGATCCAGAACAGGTAGGAATCGTCCGGTGCGAGACTGGTCCAACACCCCCCGGCGAGCTTGGTCCAGCGTCTGTTGGGCAGCTCGGCAATGCCGCCGTCGGGCCACGGGAACAGGCCGCTCGCATGAGTTAGATCGCGGGAGACGTGGAAGTTGTCGATCGACAGGGCCGTCTGGTCCCACACCAACTCGTCCCGTGCACCGTCCAGCTCGTGGCGCCGGAGCGGGAGTTTCCGTTTGTCGCGCGGCTTGGGAGACTCGGTCATGTAGTAGACCCACACGCGCTTCCCGTCCGGGTCGGCCACTACGTCGACGGCAATTCCCCTGCACAGCGTCCGCAACCCGCTTCCGTCCCAGTCGATCGCGTGGACGGCATTGGCATGGCGATCGGAAAACACGATGCGTTTGCCGTCGGGGGTGAACATGGGCTTGACGCAGTTACCGACCTTCTCGAGAATGACGCGTTCCCCTTTGCCATCGCGCGAATCGAGACCCGCCAGACGGAGCTCCTGCCCCCACGCAAATGTGTCACGCGATCCCTTGCTCAGATCCTGCACCCACACCGCGCGGGTGTGGGTGCCTGCCAGTTGTTCAAGCGTCGGTGCCGCGAAAGCCGGCGGGACCAGTAGCAGGAACGCAATCAGGGGTGTATACGGGCGCATCTGGCATCTCCAAGTCATTTGTGAAGCTCACCCCAATACGGATCTTCGAGCAACAGATCATCGTCTTCGGGGTCTTCGCGACGAATCCGGCCGACTGCTTTGGCGACATCCTCCCAAGGCCTGAGGCGCATGGCGATACGCTGCCCCTGGCGAACGGACGCGATGGCCGTGAGCTTGTCGTCCGCCATGCTGCGCACGTAGACGAGGGCGTGGTCGGAGGGGAACGCGTTCGTGTTGTCTTCTATCTCGGTCAAGTGCAGCCAGATGATGTGGTCTTTGTAGGGCGATGCGCCGGGCCGGGGCAAGGGCGCCATTCCCTGGATGATTCCGCTGACCAGGCACACACCTTTCTCCAGCACAGGCGGCTCGCGCTTGGGCAACAGACGCAGATCCAGATTGATCAGTTGCCAGTCCCCGGACGCGAGTTCGCGCGTCGCGACCTGCCACACGACGACTTTCTTACCGGCGAGGCGGTCGTTGCCGCGCCGCAAATCGGTTGCGAGCTCCGCGCGCGTCGCGCCAGCACCGCCGCCGTTCTGCCTGATGGCGTCCACGCGACGCTTGAGTGCGTAACGGAGGTGCTCTGCCAGGCCGGCCTGCTCGCCCCACTTCAGTGAGGGGTCCGAGAAGATATTGCTGAAACTATCGCCGAGAAGCAGGATCTCGGCGTCGGCGTCCGGGCTGGTCTGCGGTTGCTCGTCAATTCGGATAGGCTGAACATCCAACTCGACCGGCGGGTAGAGCCGGGCGGCGGCGGGCAGGTGCAGCATGTCCACCAGATCTCCGGCGTGCCGCGATCGTGCCGTGGCCAATGCCATCGTCGGTCCCGCGGCCCCCCCGAGGTGGACGTTGGCCATGATGAACCGGGCAAGCTCGGTGGCGACGCTTCGCATAGCGTCCGGCGTCCAGTGCGTGTCGGTCGCGATGAACTGCGCCTCGCCGGTCTCGATCCGGCGGCGCACCAGCAAGTCGGCAGGATCGAACACCAGCACGCCGGCCTCGCATAGGCGCTCTCGCTCCTTGACGACGCGATCGATGGCCGCTGCATAGATCGCCTGGTTGGCCGGGTTACGCACCACTTCCGCGTACTCCTTGAAGCGTCCGTCGAAGAAGAGTTGCGGGTTCCGCAACTCCGCCACGAACCGGTTGTAGGAGAGGTTCTGCACCGGACCGGCGTCGGCCGGGTAGCGCACGCTGAACTTCTCCGGATGCACGGTGGCCTTTATCGGTGTCGGCACGAGAATGAGCCGAACGCCGCACTGCGCAAGCTGCGCCTGGAAGTCGAGGATGGCGAGCACGGGATCGGGCTGCGGGGGCGGCTTCCACTCGCTGCCGCTGCGCCGGCGAGACTCCAGTCGCCGCGGGTTCAGGAACCCGGGGCCGATCGCGTAATCGATCGATGGTCGGTAGAACAACCAACCATCGAGCCCCGTGTAGACTTCCTCGTTGCCGACGCCCAGGTTCCCCGTGAGCACCGACTGCGCCGTCGGCAGGAGCGCGGCCCGAAGACGTGACGTGTCTTCCAGACCTGTCTCGAACTCCTCCATGCCACGCAGCAGCACACTGTTGGCCTTGGTCACCCGAGGTAGCAGACACCCCTTCGTGGTCTGGTCGGGGACCTCGGGCGACCGACGGACAATGTCGATGCAGTTCGCCATGGCGGTTGCGAGCACGCTCCATACGGGAGTGGTCCGTGATTCTGCTCGGGTCGCAGCGTCAGCAATCCAGCTCGCCACAGGGACCCCGGCGATGATCGTCAGGAAACCAAACACGAGCACGCGCACCTGCCACGGCGTGACGTCCGTGTGGCCGATCTCGATGTTCGCGATTTCTTCGCGGCTCAGTTGTGGTCTGTCACTCACAGCGTGCGGCGGCCTGGCTTAGAAAATGAAGTAGATGAACGGGTTGAACGACTGCGTTGTCAGCGCGACTATGGACAGCAGGAACACGCAGAACACCCACGCGACCTTGGGCCACGTGATCCGGCGCGTGAAATCCCACGTCTGAGGCGTGCCCCACACCACGGCGCCGGCAATCACAAAACTCAAGAGATAGTAGGGCTTGTAGATCAGGCCGCCGATCAGACCGGCACCGGCCGCTGACGTCCCCATCCCGAACATGGCCCGCAGGAAAGCCAACGCCGCCGACACATCAGCCGAACGAAAGAAGACCCATGTGAAGTGGAGGATCAGGAATGTGACCGCCACCCGGATAGGGCGCGGCAGACGCCGATAGGGGCTGTCCTTGCCCTGCGCGCGTTCGACAGCAAGCATGGTCGCGTGAATGGCGCTCCAGATGATGAAGGTCCACCCCGCCCCGTGCCACAAACCGCCGAGCAGCATCACGGCCACCAGGTTCAGATACGTGCGGACCTCGCCTTTGCGGTTCCCGCCCAGGGGGACGTACAGGTAGTCCCGGAGCCATGTCGACAGCGACAGATGCCAGCGCCGCCACAGGTCCGTGATCGAGTCGCTGTGGAAGGGCGAGTCGAAGTTCTTGGGGAATACGAACCCGAGCATCAGTCCCAGACCGATCGCCATGTCGGAGTACCCGCTGAAGTCGAAGTAGATCTGGAATGCGTACGATGTGACACCGTACCAGGCATCCGCCACGCCCACGGAACCGGCGTCGAACACCATGTCGGCGATCTTCCCGCAGGGATTGGCCAGCAGCACTTTCTTGCCGAGCCCCAGGCACAGGAACGTGACACCACGCGCGAACTTCGCCATCGTATGCTGCCGCGTCAGGAGCTGGTCCGCCACTTCCTGGAACCGGATGATGGGGCCGGCCACAAGCTGCGGGAACATGGCCACGTAACACGCAAAATCGGTGAAGTTGCGGATCGCCTTGGCATCGCCACGATACACATCGATCGAGTAGCTCATCGACTGGAACGTATAGAAGCTGATCCCGAGCGGCAGCGTAATCCGGTACCAGATGTCCAGTCGCAGGTGGTCGAATCCCAGGGCGCTGATGACCGCGTCGTAGTTCGCCGTGGCAAAGTTGAAGTACTTGAAGAAGCCGAGCAATGACAGGTTCGCGCAGATCGACACCAGGAGCGCGACTGTCTGACACCGCCGCCGTTCGCCGCCTTTGGGAAGAACCTCGAGAGGGTTGCCCCACGACCGTCCGATCTGCTCCGCCATGACCAGCCCGCACACATAATCGATCACGGTCGACGTGAACATGAGCACGACGAACACCGGATTGGCCCAGCCGTAGAACAAGTAGCTCAACAGCGTCAGGACAAGGTGCTTCCCTCGCCGCGGCACCACGTAGTACAGCAGCAGCGCCACCGGCAGGAAATAGAACAAGAACAGATGTGAGCTGAAAACCACTTGGGAAATGCCGACTTCAGAATGCCGAATGCCGAGTGCTCGGACGCAGACGCACGTTTCCCCACAATATGCCGGGCCGGGCGATTTGTGTCACGTGATCGACATGATGCGGGTCAGGCTGTCGTGGACCTGTTACATTCTCGGGAGTGCGGCATACTGGTTGACAGGAAAGGACCGATGACGGACTCGCGCCCGAGTGAATCCACGGACACCCCGACAGGCGAGTTGATCGCCGGTGTGAGAGATGGCCGGATCGAGCTGTTCGAGCAGATCGTGAGGCGGTATCAGCAGGACGTGCTGAGCGTCGTCTGCGCGATGCTGTACGACCGGAGTGCGACCGAGGATCTGGTCCAGCAGGTGTTTGTGAACGTGTACCGGAGTCTGGACACGTTCGAGATGGATCGGGATTTCGGTCCATGGATTCGGACGATCGCGCGCAACGCCGTGCGCGAGCAATTGCGCAAGTCGGCCCGATACGCAAAACGCCTGGAAACCTACGCCAACATGTTGGAGACGAGTTTGATCGATGAGACGTCAACCGAAGAGTCCCAGCAACGTATGCAGGCCTCTCTGGACCGGTGTCTGGACAAGCTCCCGGAACGCGCTCGGACGATTGTGCAGCTCCGCTACAGTGCACGTCGGAGTTTCGACGACATCGCGGCGGACTGGAAGACGTCGGCCGGAGCCCTGCGCAATCTGCTGAGCCGGACACGGACGAAACTGCGTGAGTGCATCGAAGAGGATGTGGCCAGGCAATGAGCCGAGTTGAAGAACTTACATTCAAGTTGCTCGACGCGGAGATCAGCGATGCCGACACGGAAGAGTTGGAGCAGCTCTTGAGCGACAGTGCCGAGGCGCGGGACGAGCACCTCGCCTGCTGCAAGTTGGAGGCCGGCCTGCGCGGACGCCTTGGCTCCGTGGACGTCGCGGCACGCGTGATGGCCGAGATCGCCGCCCAGCCCGTTTCGTCTGGAGGCGAGACAACACGGCGCAGGTTCCGTCTTCTGTCGTTGCCATGGCTGCGCGTCGCGGCGGCGATGGTTGTGCTGTGCGGCATCGGGTTGCTTGCGCACCTGTGGACCCGTCCTCCCGTCACGGCCGGTCCGCCGGCTTTCGCGGGAGTGCGGATTGCGAACGCCGATCCCGGCGTAACCGTTTTGAGTGGCGGGGAACGTCGGCAAGCAACGGGTGAGCTGCCGTTGCGACACGGCGACATGGTTGAGACGGCCTACATGCGTGTCGCGTCCCTTGTGTATAGGGACGGTACCCGCATCGTCCTGGGACCGTCAACGACCGCGACGGTGGGCGACCCAACGGGCAAGGAAACGGAACGCAAGACGATCCACCTCTGGCACGGAACGTCGACGGCTCACGTGGCAGAGCAGCCCGAGGGGCGTCCACTTGCGATTACCACGCCCGGGGCTGCGGCTGAAGTATTGGGTACTCGTTTCCGCGTGTCCGTGGATGATGCGCAGACGAGGGTGGACGTGGTCGAGGGCAAGGTGAAACTCACGCGCGAGGCGGACGGCGCCTCTGCGACGGTGTCGCGGGGGCAATTTGCGGCGTCCGCACCGACTGTCGAGCCCGTAGCCGCGCCGCAGCCTCCTCGCGTGCGCGACGCGTTGGTGGCGCTGTACCGATTCGACGAAGGCGACGGGGGCGTCGCCCACGACGTATCCGGTGTGGCCCCTATCGCGGATCTGACGGTGGACGAGCCCGACGCCCTGGAGTGGCTGGACGGCGGCGGCGTCCGGTTCAGCGATCGTGCGATGTTCGCGAGCTCGGGGCCTGTTACCAAGCTCGTGGACGCGTGCGTCAGCTCGAACGAGATCTCCGTCGAAGCATGGATCTCGCCGTCTACTACCGACCAGATCGGTCCGGCCCGGATCGTGACGCTGTCGGGGGACACCAGCACCCGGGATTTCACCCTCGGCCAGGATGGCTCACAGGAGAGTTGGCCTCCGCCGGGCGGGACCCTCTACTCGTTCCGGCTCCGCACCACAACCACGACGGAGAACGGCACGCCCCCCGCAGAGACCGCAAGGGGTACGGTCGTGGCGGATCTGATGCACGTGCTGTATACACGGGCCCACGATGGCGCGGCGAAGATATACATCGACGGCGTGGAACGGGCAACACATGGCGTGGACGGGGATTTCTCGGCGTGGGCTTCCGATTTTCGAATCGCTTTGGGCGACGAGTTCACGCGGGACCGTCCCTGGCTGGGGACGTATCACCTGGTGGCGCTCTACAGCCGGGCACTAAGCCCGGATGAGGTCGTCCGCAACTTCCGCGCCGGTCCGCGAGGGTAGTGGTACATCGGGGGGACGAGCTGCCGATTGCGAGGAGGACTCCATCGTCGCACGGACTTTGCGCCGTGCAAGACGGCCATGCCTCACCGCCGATACGCCGGATCGACGTCTTCTGTCCGCGCGTGTCGTCGGCACGATGTTGCCACGTACTGTGTAGCCGGGGCACTGTGTGCCGAGTGCACACCAGAAGCGAACTGGCATGTCTGTCATCAATTCTTCGCAGACCGTCACGGGAAGGGGTATCTCCTGTTGGCCGCTGCCGTCCAGTGAATGCAAGGCGTGTGTCGCCTCGATATCGTTGCATATTGTGGGATGAACCAATGTGTGCGGAATGCGCACTCATAGAGAGGTCTCGGACGTGTTCGTTCTCGATGCGCTGCTGACAGTGACCGGCCTGCTGCTGGGGTTTGCCCTGCCCGGCTATCTGGTGGCACGTCTTCTCGGGGTGCGCTCGACGGCTCCCGCCGCGTTCGTCGTATCGGCCATGCTCCTGTACCAGGTGGTGTTCTGGCTCGGGATTGCCGGAATCGCGATCCGTTTTCTCTCGGTGACGACCACATTGGTGATAGTAACTGCGTGCCTGGGGTTGGCTGCCCGTGATCGGCATTGCCCGGGACCCGCGCCCGCCTCGCTGCCGACGCTCCCCTCGTGGCGTGAACCGGCAGGATGGAGTCTCGGTGTCGTGGCGTGCGTCTGCCTGATTTGCCTGCTCCGCAGCATGATGCAACCGCTCAGCGGCTGGGACACGCTGTTCCGCTGGGACGCGTTGCCACGGGCCATGCTGGACACGGGTGGGTTCGACTTCTATCCCCCGCGCACGGCCGAGCACTTTCGGCACTACGTCTACACGGACGGGATTCCGCCATTCGTTCAGTTCTGCACGTTCTGGATTTACGCGGGCGCGGGGAGCCCTGTGGGTTGGCTGACAGGTCTTTTTGTCACGACCCAGTTCATGGCGATGATCTGGGGCATCTCCCGACTGGCCGGTAACATCGCGCCGGACCGTGGCGCGATGCATGCGTCACTCATCGCCGTCAGTAGCGCGCTTTTGTTCTGGGCGGTGGAGATGGGGCAGGAGACGGGGATGACGGCGATGTGCCTGGTGCTCATGCTGGTCTATCTGGAAGAGGGGGTGAGGGAGAACTCCGATGGCGTTTTTTGCGTTGCGGGAATCGCGGCGGCGGGTGCGGCTCTGTCGCGTGAATACGGTGCCGCGTTGGTCTTGCCCGGGCTGGTCTTCTGTCTCCATCGCCGCATTCCGCGTCGGCGCGCTGTTGTGTTCGTGGCAACCGCCGCCGCGTTGACGGCCCCTTGGTATATCCGCAACCTGGTTCTGACCGGGAACCCCTTGTACAGCAACTTCATTGGATCGTCGTTCCCGACCAACCCCGTTCACGTGGGGCTGATCAAAGCCTACGAGAGCTACATGAGAATCGGAAGTGATCCCGCCGGGACACTGCGGACGATCATAGTGATCGTGTTTCTGCTCGCACCCGCTCAGGCATTGTTCGGAGTACCGGGGCTATGCCTTCGAGCCAAGCGGGATCCCCATCTGGCCTGCGCCGTGGTGATATCCGTCGGGCTCTGGCTCTACTCGCTGCCGAAGGTGGCTGGCGGCACGCTGTACTCCATGCGCGCGCTCAGTCCCGCACTGGCCATCTTATCGGTCAGCGGCGCGTGCGCCGTGGCTCGGATGGGCGAGCGTCCGCGCGGTCGTCGTGCGGTGTCCGCAGCCCTGCTCATGCTGGCCCTGGTTGGCGGGCTGCAATGCCTGACCGTGCCGTTTAGCGTCTGGAGCATGCCGCCCCGTTTCTGGCCGGAGCGCGCGTTCGGCCCCCTGCCCACGCCGGCCGATGCGGTCGACGCATTGACCGTAGCGCTTCCGCCTGGCACGCGTGTCCTGTGCGACAACGGCTACTTCCTCGTGGAACTCAACCGACGCGGATACGACAGCGTACCGGCGTGGAGCCCGGAGGTCCGGTTCCTGTTCGAGGAAGGAACGGGAGCCGAATCAGCGATCCAGCGCCTGCGCGCGCTGGACATCACCCACGTCTTCTACAATCCCGGCATGAACCACCGGTACCTGGACCGACACGCGTTCTTCGCGGAATACCGAGACGCGGCACAGGCGCTTCAGTCAACGCCCGGCTGGACGCTGTACCAGTTGCCCGAAATCAGTACTGAACGATAACCGCCATGAGTTCCAACGGCTCGTCGCCGATGGACTCCACGGCGTGACCCGCGCCGTCCGCGGTCAGGATGGTGTCGCCGACCTCGACGATGCCTTCGGCTCCCGCGTCGTCGATCCGCCCCTTCCCCCGCAACACGACAAAGACCTCTTCCTCGTCCGCGTGTTCATGGAATCCGATGCTGCTGCCCGGTTCGAGCGTGAGCCGTGCACACAGCCGCGTCTTGCCCTTCAACTCATCCGCCTTCCAGAAGTGCTCGATCTTCACCGAGCCTTTGCCATCTCGCATTTCTTCCCGAACCGATACCTCGTACGTGCCCTTCTTGCGGATCATCCGTGTGTCCTCTCAGTTGCCTGCTGCGCTCCGATGTGACCGAGTGACGTGTCACCCGTGACTATACCACCACTGAGATCGGTGTCCGCGTGTCAGTAGTCGACGCCTTGAGGCCCGACACTTGGAAGCAGGCAGATATTGACCAGATATGGGCTATTTGACAGACTCAGTCAACTGACCTTCATCCCTCACACAGGGCCATTCTTGTGTTGCGCGCAACATAAGAATGGCCCTGTCGGTACCGGCCTGGACGCGGTGCGCGAAGTCACGGCGACGTGATATGTTCGGCCTGACGCAACCGCGGACGAACGGCGGACGGACATGAACCAAGGATGGCGGGTTCACAGGCTGAGGAACAGGAAAGAGAGCACCACATGGCACCACAGATAGAAGCCCACCGGGGCGACAGTACGAATGCTCCGGAGAATACGCTGGCAGCGTTCGCGAAAGCTATCGGGCTCGGCGTTCCCTGGATCGAACTGGATGTTCACCCGGCCAAAGACGGCACGCTGGTGGTGATTCACGATGATACGGTTGACCGGACCACGACCGGTTCAGGCGCCGTCTGTGACCTGGCAGTCGATGAACTGCTGCGGCTCGATGCCGGAGCGAAGTTCGCCCCGGCGTTCACAGGCGAGCGGATTCCGCGACTGAAGGACGTCCTGGAGCTGGTTGCGCCCACGACCACACGCCTCAACGTGGAGGTGAAAGCGTCGCCGCCTGGCACAGATGTGCCCCGGGCTGTTGTGGACCTCCTGCACGATTTCGGGAAGCAACGCGAGTATGTCGTCTCGTCGTTCGACCTGAACTGCCTCCTCGACGTCCGTGCTCTGGATCCCGGTATCACGCTGGCGCTGATCGGGAACGGCCCGGCGATTCTCCCTCGCGCCGAGGAACACCGCCTCCCCTGGATTCACGGGAACCACACTACCGTGACCGGAGAGATCGTGGACTGTGCACATGCCCAAGGCATCTCGGTGAATGTCTGGACCGTCGACGAGCCGGAGACGTACGCCGCCTGGCAGGCGTTGGGCGTTGACAAGCTCTGCACGAACCGTCCTTGTTCGATGATGCTTGCCGCGGGATGACGCGTTCCGTCCCCCGGTCTGCGAGAGTCGCCTGTGCCTATGGGCCGGCCAGGAATTGGCGATCGTAGAGGCGGCTGTACAGGCCGGCCGCAGTGATCAGGTCGTCGTGACTGCCTTGCTCCGCGAAACGGCCGTCCTCGATGACATAGATCCGGTCCGCATTCCGGATCGTGGTCAAGCGGTGGGCGATGATGACGGCGGTGCGATCCCGAAGCAGGAGTGCGAGGGCGTTCTGGATCAGTGACTCGGTGACGGTATCGACGCTCGAGGTGGCTTCGTCCATGATCAGGATGCGCGGATCGACCTGCATGGCTCGGGCGATGCTCACGAGTTGACGCTGGCCTGTCGACAGGTTCACGCCGCCCTCCAGAATGCGGGTATCGTACCCATCCGGGAGTTCACTGATGAAGACGTGAGCACCCGCGTTCCGAGCCGCGTCCTCCACCATGGCGCGTGTTGCGTCGTCGCGACCGTAAGCAATGTTCGCCGCGATGGTGTCCGCAAAGAGGAACGGCGTCTGTGGCACGAATCCCATGTGCCGGTGCAGACTCACAGCCGTGATATCGCTGATCGAACGGTCATCGATCAGGAGCTGCCCCGAGCTCGGCTCGTAGAAACGGCACAGCAGGTTGACAATGGTCGTCTTGCCCGCCCCGGTCGGCCCGACAACAGCGATTGTCTCACCCGGCTCTATCGTCATGGAGATCCCGTGAAGGACCTCGGCGTCGCTCTTGTAGCTGAACCGCACGTCCCGGAACTCGATCCGACCCCGTATGTCCTGCAGCGATTCGGCCCGTGGCCCGTCCTTCACGGCCGGTTCCGCCCTCAGCATCTCCATGACCCGCTCCCCGCCGGCCGACGCCGATTGGAGCGTGGTGTACAGGCGGCTGAGCTCCCGGATCGGGACGAACAGCCGGTTCATGTAGGTCATGAACGCCACGATGACCCCAATCGTCACGTCTCCCCGCACAGCCATCATCCCGCCGGCAAGCAGCACGGTGCACGTGGCGGCGACGCTCAAGACGTCCACCACCGGCAGAAACAGGAACGAGAGCGACATCGCGCGAACATGCGCCGTGCGGTTGTCCCAGTTGCGGCTCTCGAACTTCCGTTGACTGGCTTCTTCCTGAGCGTATGACTGAATCGCACGCATGCCGGTGATGTTCTCCGCCAGGTTCCCCACCAACATACCGACCTTCTCCCGCGTCTCGCGGAACGCCACACGCGCTCGACGACCGAACCAGACCGTGGCAAGGACCATGAACGGGAGCACACTGAACGTGATGACGGCCAGCCGTGGCTCCATCACCAGCATGACCACCATCGTCCCGACAATGAGGATGCTGTCACCAAGGAGCGTGAGCAATCCCTCGCTCAGGAGGTTGTTGATTACGGCCACATCGTTGATGACGCGCGAGACCGTGATCCCGACGATGTGCTTGTCGTTGTAGGCCACCGAGAGTTGTTGCAGGTGGGCAAAGAGCCGGTTGCGCAGGGAGTAAAGCGTCTTCTGTCCCACGCGTGCCAGTACGCAGCCCTGGCCCGCAGCCGCGGCGTAGGTCAGCACCATGACGCTGCCCAGGATCAGGCCAAGCCTCGTCAGCCCCGGCAGATCGCTGCCCATGATCGGCCCGTCAATGATCCGGCGCGTCAGGTAGGGGATCAGCAGGCCGCCGGCCGTGGCGGCGAGCATCAGCACCGCGCCCACGACGAGCTGGGCTCGGTACGGTCTCAGAAACTGCGTCAGTTCCAGCAGGACGCCGCCCCTGATTCGTCCGGACTCGTGGTCGCCGAACGTCTCGAGGAGACGCCGCGGCCCGCCCTGCAATGACCCGCCGCCGAGCATCAGTCCACCTCCGTGCGGGTCCGCAGTTGCGTATTCACGATGTCGACGTAGAGCCCGCACGTTCGCATCAAGTGGTCGTGCGGCGTCTCCCTCCCGGATCGCATGCCGGTGGCGACGATGCGACCGTGGTCCATGACGATGACGCGGTCGGCTTCCCGGATCGTGCTCAGGCGCTGTGCAATGATGATGGCCGTCCGGTTGCGCATCAGGGCATTCAACGCGTCCTGGATCTTCAGCTCTGTTTCCGTGTCGACGCTGGACGTGGCATCGTCCAGCACGAGGATCTCGGGGTCCTTCAAGATGGCGCGGGCGATCGCCAGGCGCTGACGCTGGCCGCCCGAGAGCGAGGCGCCCTGTTCTCCAACGCGCGAGTCGTATCCGTGCGGCAGCGCCATGATGAAGTCGTGCGCGTGTGCCGCTCTGGCCGCGGCTTCCACATCCTCCGGCGAGGCGTCGGGGCGTCCGAACGCGATGTTCTCGCGCACCGTCGACGCGAACAGGATGGTGTCCTGAAAGACGATCCCGATATGGTCGCGGAGTGACTTCACCGTCGCATCACGGATGTCGGTGCCGTCAATAGCGACCGTCCCTGACGTAGGATCGTAGAAACGCGGAATCAGGCTGATGATCGAGCTCTTGCCCGAGCCCGTCCCACCGAGTAACGCCACGCGTTCCCCGGGCCGGATGTCGAAGCTGACGTCATCAAGCGCTTTCTCCCGTCGGGAGTAGGCAAAGGTGACATGATCGAACCGAATTCCTCCCCGGACATTGCTCAACGGCCTGGCGTCGGGGCGATCGACGATCTCGACCTCCGTATCGAGGATCTCGAAGATGCGTTCCGCGGAGACCGACGCCTGAGCTACGGATGCCACAATCCAGCCGAACCGCCTCCCCGGCGCAATGAGCTGGGCCACGTAGGCCATGAACGCCACCAACTCGCCCAGCGTCAACTCGCCGCGTATCGCCAGACTCCCGCCATACACCAGCACGACCAATGTCCCCGCACTGGCCATGGACTGCATCAGCGGCACGTGGATGGCCCGCATCCTCGCTTCTCGCCATTGCAGGTCCAGCAGCTCCGTGTTGCGCCCGACAAAACGCCCGATCTCCGCATCCTCCCGTCCGTACGCCTTGACGATGCGAGCGCCACGCAGGTTCTGCTCGAGACAGGATGTCAGTTCGGCTTCCTTGTCGCGCACCAGCATCGACAGCGGGCGCAGTCGCGTGCCGAGGATGAACGCACCCACGACGACCACAGGCACGATCGTCAACGTCATCAGGCCGAGCCGGGCGTTCAGCAGAATCATGGCGACCGACACGCCTGCCACCAGGGTGACCATCTGGACGAGGTGCAGAAACGCCCGCCCGGTCAGGAAGCGAAGGCGGTCCACATCGCTGACGCTGCGCGCCAGCAGCTGCCCCGTTTCGGCCTCGTCATGGAAACTGAACGACAGTGCGTGCAGTTTCTCGTTGAACTGGTTGCGCAGATCGAACGCAACGTTCTGCGACGCTGTCTCGGTCCAGACACCCGTCAAATACGTGAACAGGCCTGCTGCGACGGCCAGCGCCAGCAAGGTGGCGCACCCCGCGTAGATCCGTTCCGTGTCCTGCACGCGAATCCCGCTGTCAACGATCTCGCGAATCACAACGGGCATCCATACGGCGACCGCGTTGGACGCCAGAACCGATGCGTACGCCCCGGCTACCAGCTTCCAGTAGGGGCCCAGGCACGCCATGGCACGCACGATGTGCCGGACCCGTTCCCGGAACGTGCCCTGTGTCTGTGGCAACGGACGTCGGATTTTGGGAACGGTTTGGGCCGGCACCAGGGATTCCCGGGATAGCGGTCGGGCGTCAGTACAGGCAGAGCCTGCGGCCAGTCCGAACTGTAGGGCGCGACGCGCACTCCGTCAAGGTCCCTGCCCACCCGCAACCGCTACGGCAATCAGTCGACGTAGCAATAGTCGATGCAGGCTCCGCGGGAACAGCGATCAAAGGAACTGCCAGTCCCGGAGTCCAATACCAAGGACTGTCCATGGCAGACCGGCGATGCATAGTCCACCGGGCGGAGCGCGCCCGGAAGGCGAGTGCGCCAATCGGCCACCATCGCTGTTTGTGCACGGCTCTCCGGCCAGGTACGGTTACGAGAGTGTTGCATTCAGAAGACCCAATGACACGGGCATCGCAGACATGACGTCCTCCAGAGCGAGACACGGCTATGCCCCCGTTGACGCGTCTCGACATATGGATACGACGCAAGCCCAACCCGCCCGAGCGACGGCGACGGGCAGTGACCCGATCACGGCTACCGACGTTTGCGGCGGAACCAACGAATACGTTCTCGTTGCACCGGGCGGCAAGACCCGATGCACCTTCACCCATGACACTCGCGGCGTCGCAGTGAGTGTAGTCGATGCGGCTCCCGCGGCGACGGCGTCCC
>JGI11705J14877_10000583_pt1 | contig 22600 bp, 21 predicted proteins | sample Etolaghawater15m_FD_14877 | JGI IMG/M metagenome (IMG submission 14877)
CGAAAACCACGATTGTGCAGCGCCAGGATGAAACACAACACCGGCGCCATGATGGTGAACACGGTCACGGCGAAGAAATCCCAGTCATACAGCTTGATGAAAAATTCCGGCATGGCGATCATCGGCAGCACATATTCGTGGCCTCCGATGACCATGGTCAGATCCTGCTGGTGCCCCATCATGAACGGCATCAGGATGCCGCTGTTGATCATGAAAATGAAAAAGAAGAAGGTCATCGGCAGGTTCACGGTCGGGAACAGGATGTCCAGCTTTTCCACCCAGGAGATATTGCGTGATTTGACCAAACCGCCCATGCAGTTGGCCAGGAACTCGCAGGTACCGCGTGTCCACTTGATATGACGCACGCGGAACGAGCGAACGCTGTCAGGAAAGTCTTCCGTACACACCACGTCCTCGGCAAAGGTACCGTAGTAGCCCTGCTCGCGTATGGCGATGGCATAGGCCAGATCTTCACTCACCAGTTCGGGGAAACCACCGACCTGCTGCCAGCACGAGGTGCGCAGCAGCGCGCCATGACCAAGAAACATCACAAAACCAAACCGGTTACGCAGCGGCTGGTACCATTTCCAGTGAATATCAACACCCAGGTGCATGTCGTTCTTGAGCTTGTTGTCCTCGTCCCTGGCGCAGACATGGTTAGCCTGCACAAAACCGCAATTCGGGTCGTCGAGCAGTTGCGGCACCAGGCGGCTCAGGAAGTTAGGCGGCAGGATCTCATCGGCATCGACGATGGCGAACAAGGGCTCGCTGATATACTCGCTCAGTGCATGGTTCAGGTTGCCCGCCTTGTATCCGCGACGGTCCTGACGTCGAATCACCTGCACGCGCTCGCCATGCTGGCGGGCGAAATCGTCCACGCGCGCCTTGTATTCGGGTTTTGAGCTGTCATCGAGGATGTACAACTTGTAGTTTTCGTAATCGAGCTTGAGGCAGCTCAGCGCGCTCTTTTCGACAAAGTCATTACAGGTGGTGTACAGCATCGCCACCGGCGTGTCGGGCAGGGTCTGCGCATAGGCAAACTGCTCTTTTGGCAGGTAGCGGTCAATCAGCGAAAACAGCACGATACAGATGTTGTAGACACCGTACAGCCAGGCGATCTCGACGAACACCACGAAATAGGCCATCGACAGCCATTCAAACGGTGAAGTCGCATCATCCAGAATGGATGACAGACGGGGGTGAAACCAGACCAAAAGCAGGCCCCACAGAATGAACATCGTGACAAACAGCCACGGTTTTCGGTTGGCGATGCCAGCCAGGTTTTGCGCACCGAAGCCGGTGGCGTTGCGTAAAGCGTTGATCAAGGTTGTCATGGTACTTCTCCTGTTTTTATCGGTAAGCCCGGTCGCTAGCGCGACAGCTGTATCGCGACGCCGATCAACGTCGTGGTAAAACTGTTCGAGGGGGTATCTTCGTAACGAAGTGAAAGATTGAGACGCGTGGTTTTGTTCACGGCGTAGGTCAGCATGCCATTGGCCGTGGAAACACTGCCGTCAGACGCCGCATTGCTCGACGAGATCTGGCCGAATCCCACGCCCATCCCGGCGCTCCAGCGCTCGGCGGCCTTGTACTCTGCGAAGCCGACCAGGCGCCACTCGTCATCGCTAATGGCGCCGCTCTTGGCGAGGTACAGGGTGGGTTCGAGCTTCCACTGCGAATTCAGATTGAATCCATAACCCGCGTATACCAGCTTGTCTGTGTAACCGGCGCTATGCGGGCTGACCTGCGCACCGAATTTGAGGGTGTTGTCTAACTCGATGCGCACGGTTTCCAGTTTGTAGATCTGCTGATCCTGAGAGCCAGGCAGGTCGCGTTGCCCGACCTCAACTATGCCCAGCCAGTTTGGCAGGTACAGGTTTTGCAGACCGACGAACCAGGTTTCCGCCTTCTGGCCGGAACGCACCAGGCCAGGATTATCCAGGCTTAGCGAATCATCGTAACGCAACCAGTAGCGCAGCTTGTCGTTGGGCGCGAACGCCGCGAATACCTCGCGTAGTCCGGAATCGCCGCCACCCGAGCTATCACCAAACGCCAGCGCCAGATCGATCACGCCTTTCTTGCGCGGCTCGGCTGCGGTAAGTTCGATCGCCACATCGGATTTCGCATTGATCTGTGCCAGCCCATCACGCGCATCCGCCCGCCCCGGCTCGATCGCCAGCGCCGCAGAAAATGAATCGCGCGCATCTTCGCGTCGATCCAGAGCCAGTTCGGCCTGGCCCAACGCGGCCAGTATCTCGGCATCACGCGGATATTTGCCGCGCAACTCCTGAAGTCGCTGGCGCGCCGCCTCGTGCTGCCCCGACCATAACTGGGTCAGGGCCAGGCCCTTTTGCGCGCCGAGATTATCCGGCGCGATGTCGAGCGCCTGATTGAAGGATTTGCTTGCCGCATCGTATTGTTTGGCCCAGGCCTGGCTGTAACCCAGGCCCGTCAGCGCTTCCAGATTAGTCGGCTGGTCGGCCAGCACCTTGCGAAAAGCCTGCTGAGCCGACTCGTGCCGACCCAGCCAGGACTGTGCGGTGGCATACCCCAGACGCGCACGTACATCGTTCGGCTGCGTGTCCAGAATGCGCTCATATGCCGCCGCCATGCCATTGATATCGCCCGCCTGAAGCGCCTTTTCAGCTTCCCGATAAGACGCCTGAGCGTGTACCAGGCCCACTGACATCAGGCACAAACCGCCCAACACCACAGGCTTGATGACACTGCTTACAGTGAATGGTGAATTTCCACGCCAACAGCGTGACCCGATTCGATTTGTTTCCTTGAAGAACAACATGTCCTACCCCGTTAAAGATGATTGTTTGTATATTTGGGATATTTTTCCCAATTAAGGCCAGCGGCAAGCCTTGGGTCTCATTTACGGAATAAGGTCTGAACAAACCCGGACCATGGTCTACTCTGATTGAATACAGGTGCGCTAACCCGCAACGGGCGTAGAAACAGGGAGGTTATTGCAGGGGGCAAATGCGTAAACGCAGGAAACGCAGGAAACGGTATGGCTGCGCACACAGGGGTAGACGGCGACTCGGAAAGCCATTCACCCGGTGGCCATTATGACGATGTGAAATGGCTCAGTATTACAGACTAGTGCAGTGTCCTACACTAGCTGTCTGCTTTCGGCTGCTCGATAAGTTGCAGTTCCAGCCCGGCCTTGTCGACGAGCTTGGCGGGCATTTCCTTTTTCACTGCCACACCCAGCTTGCGGAAATCTTCAACGCGTTTGACCAGGTTGCCGCGTCCCGACACGAACTGGTTCATGGCCATCTCATAACTCTTGCGTGACCGCTCGAGCTGTTCACCCAGCGCTTCCATGCTTTCCAGAAACAGACGTAACTGGTTATAAACCTTGGCGGCCTGATCGGCGAGTCTGGCGGCATGTTTGTTCTGGTCTTCAAACCGCCACAGCTGACGCACGATATTGAGGCTGGTCAGCAAGGTCGTCGGTGTGGTCACCAGGATGTGCTGTTCGATCGCCATCTGGAACAGGCCTTCATCGGCCTTGATGGCCTCGACAAAGGCTGATTCGATCGGCACAAACATGAAGACCATCTCGGGCGAGCTGAGTCCCGGCAGCTCGAAATAGTTCTTCGACGATAATTCCTGTATGCGCCCGCTGAGGGCCTGGACATGCTCCTTCAGGGCCTGGGTACGTTCGATCTCGTTGTCGGCATTGATGTAACGGGTGTAGGCATTCAGAGATACCTTGGCGTCTATGACCAGATGCCGTTGCTGCGGCAGGTAGACGATGACATCCGGTCTTTTTCGACCTTCTGCGGTGGAGAAACTGACCTCGCGACGATAATCCTGATCACGCCGCAGGCCGGAGCGGTCGAGCACGTTTTCAAGAATCAGCTCACCCCAGTTGCCCTGGGTTTTCTTCTGGCCTTTGAGCGCCGTGGATAATTCATGCGCCTCGCGCGTGATCTGCACATTCAGCGCCTGCAATTGTTTGAGCTCGCTACGCAGGGCCTCGCGCTGCTTGAGGTCATCGCTGTGGATGGTTTCAACCTTGCTGCGAAAATCAGCAACCTGCTGGCGAAATGGCTTGAGAAAATCTTCCAGACCCTGACGACTGTGTTGACTGAACTCCTGTTGCGTGGCCTTCAAGGTCTGCTGCGCCAGCTGTTCGAATTCCTTTTTCAGGGTTTCTCGATCCTGCGCCAGTTGTTCCAGCTTCTCCTGCAGATACTGACGATCCTTGTCGCTTTCGAGGCGCATCTTTTCGATATCGGTCCGCGCGCGTTGTAATGTCTGGTGCAGCGATTCCTTGTGCTCCTGCAATAACGTTTTTTCGTCCTGTGCATGGGCCAGGCCAGCCTGCAAATGTTGGCGCTGCTGACGCAGTACGGCGATCTCGGTATCCTGCTGATGAAAACGCTGTGCCTGTTCGTCGAGGCGCTGTTGCAGCGCCGCCATAACGCCGTGCTGACGCAGATTTTCGCGGCGCTGCTGCCAACCGGCCAGCGCAGCCGCAACCAACATGCCGAGAAGCCCCGATAACAGCACGGCCAGGATGAAAAATTGTTGTTCAGTGAGCTGGGGCATCGTGCTCGAAACGCTTTGACGAGGCGCAATTGTAACAGCTTTTAGCTATTTGCCATGGCTCAGCTCAGCTGCCTGTTTCTTCTGCTAAGCTCTGGCCTGATCTTAAACCAAATCGCAACCATGGCGACTCTGCAAGAATTATTGAACAGCGATAGTGAGCTGGCGTCCCTGCCCGAAATCTATCTGCGGGTGTCCGAATTACTGGAAAACGAACGCGCCAGCGCCCGCCAGATTGGCGAGGTGGTGGAAACCGACCCGGCGCTCACCGCGCGCATCCTGAAAATGGTCAACAGCGCCTACTACGGCCTGCAGCGCGAGGTCGCCTCGATCGCGCAGGCAATTACCATCCTGGGACGCGACCGGTTGCGCCAGATATTGATCGGCAGCGTGCTCAGCGGCGCGTTCAGCCGGTTCGATAATCAGGTGTTGCCGTTACAGGCCTTCTGGCATCACAGTGTCAAAACGGCACTGTTGAGCCGTTACATGGCGCGTTACAGCGAACTTGACGAGTTGGCCGAGACGCTGTTCACTGCCGGGTTACTGCACTCGATCGGCAGCCTGATCCTGGCGCACAAGCTGCCCGAACAAGCACGCCTGGTGCAACAGGCCATCGCCCGCGACAAGGAAGAACTGTGCATGGCCGAGGCGCGCCTGATCGGTTTCACACACTGTGATGCGGGCGGTGCCCTGATCAGCCAGTGGGGCCTGCCACAGGTGCTCGCCGACGCCGCACGTTATTACCTGACCCCGCGCGAGGCCGGAGCAAACGAACGCCTGGTGCAACTCATCTTTATGGCCAACCAGTTGGCCTACTTCGATGAACTGATCGAACAGGATCAGATCACGAATTTGCTGGACCAACTGACCGACTGGAGAGCGCTTGGACTGACAGTCGACAATATTACCAGCGCCTGCGTGCAGGCCGAACAGCAGGTGTATGAGGTGATGGATGCGCTGGGCATGAACACGCTGGTCATCGCCGACGATTAGTCCTGCACCCACCCCTAGCGAGCGCGACCGGCATGGCATTACAGCGCCGCGTGGTGGATAATCGCCAGCCGACACATCAATCCGGATACACCATGATCCAGCTACTGCTGAACGGCCAGGTTCTGGTCTTCTCCCTGATTCTGTTCTGCCTGATCCTGTCATTGACCTTCCATGAATACGGCCATGGCATCATGGCCAAGTGGTATGGCGACCGCACCGCCGAACAGCAGGGCCGCCTGACGCTCAACCCGCTGGCGCACCTCGACCCGCTGGGCCTGTTGATGGTGGTATTTATCGGTTTCGGGTATGCCAAGCCGGTGCCCACCGACCCACGCAACTACCGCTCGCGCTGGGGTGTATTATCGGTTGCGGCGGCCGGCCCGTTGATGAATCTGATACTGGCATTCCTTACCATCAATCTGTACGCCTTTGGCTACGCCCAGGGCTGGGAACTGTTTCAGGGCGCCGGGGCTTATACCTTTTTCATCTTTCTGGCCAGCATCAACATGCTGCTGATGGTATTCAACCTGATTCCGATCGGGCCTCTCGATGGGCACTACATCCTGCCCTATTTCCTGCCCGCAAATGCCGCCCGTCGCTACATCGTACTGAACCATCAGTACGGCAGCTGGGTGCTGTTATCGTTGATTGTGCTGGCCGTCCTGGGCATTCCGATCTTCCAGCATGTATGGTCCTTCGCCCAATACCTGCTGGGCCTTCTGGTGCTGTTTTAGGTTGTTTCGCCGACCCGCTCCACAGGTCTGAAGCTTATGCCGAGCACATGGATCAAGCGTCTGTTCAACCTCGCCTCGCTGCGGCCGGGTGAAGGCGCGCCGGTTATGTGGTCTTTCGGCTATTTTTTCTGCCTGTTATGCGCCTATTACATCATTCGCCCAATGCGCGATGAGATGGGCATTCTTGGCGGGGTCGACAATCTGCAATGGTTATTCACAGCAACCCTGGTGGTCATGGCCGCAGCGGTGCCGCTGTATGGATGGATCAGTTCAGCATTTCCACGGCGCATTTTTCTGCCCTGGGTTTACGCTTTTTTTATCATCAACCTGCTGCTGTTTTTTGTGCTGATGCGCGACGAACAAACCAGCGTCATGACCGCGCGCATATTTTTCGTCTGGACCAGCGTATTCAACCTGTTCATCGTATCGGTGTTCTGGAGTTTCATGGCCGACCTCTACAGTAATGAACAGGCACGCAGGCTGTTCGGCATCATCGCGGCTGGCGGCAGCGTGGGCGCGCTCAGCGGCCCCCTGCTAACCGCGACCCTGGTGCAGCCATTAGGCGCCGATAATCTATTGCTGGTGTCCGCGGCATTGCTCGGATTCGCCATTCTGTGCATACGCCTGCTGAACCGTCTCGGCGACCGCTCCGTGCAGGCAGGCAAGCAACCGCATTCAGCATCGGCTGACGATTCACTCGGCGGCAGCGCCTGGGAAGGCTTCACGCTGGTTTTGAAGTCGCCTTACCTGATCGCAATATGCCTGCTCATGCTGTTGTTCACGACACTGGCGACGTTTCTGTATTTTATGCAGGCCGAGATTGTGCGCGATGCGTTCGACGATTCCGCACAACGCACGGCTGTGTTCGCCGCCATGGATTTCGCAGTCAATGCCTTGACCCTGTTATTTCAGCTTGTACTGACCGCAAGACTCATCAGCTGGATCGGCCTGCCGCTGACGCTGGCGCTGGTGCCGCTGTTGCTGGCGCTGGGTTTTTTCATCATCGGCCTGTCACCGATCCTGGCGGTACTCATCGTGGTGCAGGTCATACGCCGCGCCGGCAATTATGCCGTCATGCGGCCGGCGCGCGAGATGTTGTACGTGGTGCTGAGCCGGCGCGAGAAATACAAGGCCAAGAGTTTTATCGACACCTTTGTATATCGTGGCGGCGATGCCATCAGCGCCTGGTTATTTACCGCGGTGCGTGCTCTGGGCATGGAATTGTCGGCGATTGCGCTGGCCTCGGCGCCCATCGCATTGCTTTGGGCCGGGTTGTCGTTCAAGCTCGGCCAGCAACAATCGGTGCTGTCGCGGAAACCGTCCTGATCCGGTCAAGCGATACCTAAAGCCGCTCGCAGACCCGGTCTGGGCATTCCAGTTTTATCCAAAATGGCGCAAAATGGGCCGCTCCCAGTGAGCAGGAGGCACCCCATGAACCGTTCCGAGCGCAACCGGCGTCAATTTCTCAAGGCATCCGCCGCCCTGACCTCGCTGGCGCTGGCGCCTGCCCTGGCGCGCGCCGCCGAGGCCGCCATCATCAGCAAGAGCATCCCGAAAAGTGGCGAGTCGCTTCCAGTCATCGGCATGGGCACCTCGCGCACCTTTGACAGCATCGACGACGATGAAATCAACCAGCGCCTGCGCCAGGTGACCCAGACCTTTTTCGACCACGGCGGCGGAATGATCGATTCCTCACCAATGTATGGCGCAGCGCAATCGGTGCTGGGCGCCATTCTGCCCGATATCAAGGGTGACAAAAACCTGTTTGCAGCAACCAAGGTGTGGATCGATGGGCGCGAGCACGGTATCGATCAAATGGAGGCTTCGCGCCAGGCCTGGGGCGTAAAACGCTTCGACCTGATGCAGATCCATAACCTGGTCGACTGGCGCACCCACCTGAAAACGCTGCAACAGATGAAGGCCGATGGCCAGATCCGCTACCTGGGTATTACCACCTCGCATGGCCGTTTCCACGACGAACTTGAAGGCATTCTGAAGAACCACGAATTCGATTTCGTGCAAATGAGCTACAACATCGCCAACGACGACGTCGAGCAACGGCTGTTGCCGTTGGCGCTGGATCGCGGTATTGGCGTCATCATCAATCGGCCTTTTCAGCGCGGCAGCCTGTTTCACAAGGTTAAAGGCAAGGCTCTGCCGGGGTGGGTGGAGGAATTCGGCTGTGACAGCTGGGCCCAGTATTTTCTAAAATATGTGGTATCGCATCCGGCGGTGACCTGCGCTATTCCGGCCACCAGCAAGGTCAAACACATGCGCGACAACATGGGGGCTGGCCGCGGTCGCCTGCCGGACGAACGCCAGCGGCAAAAAATGCGCGCCTACCTGAACAGCCTGTGACGGCAATCAGCCGCAGTCAGATTTTTTGAAGCCCTTGTTGATCTGCTTGCCACGGCGATAGCCCTTCCAGTAGGCCTCTTTCGCATCCGCCTGAATTTCTTCAGGCATCTGGCCGATCAATTCGTTGAAGTCGCGTGAATGCACCTGCTCGTCGCCACAGAAACGCCGACGCCAGGCCAGCTGCCCGGTCAGTTCTGCAATGCGCATGTGTTTCAGCTTCGGGTCTTCAACCTCGACAGGTTCCTCAACGACGACCTCTTCTTCCGCCTTCGGCTCTTCCTTGACGTTGGCCTGCTGGGCTTTCTCGCTGCGGTTGCGTGACTGGGTCAGACGTTTGCATTCGTCTTCCGACAGTAACGGGGAATCTTTCTTGCCGGTATCGAAGCCTTCCTGAAAGGCATTGCGCATGGCGTCCTGGAATTCCAGCGGCATCTTCTGTACGCGGATGGTGAATTCGGCCAACACATCGGCCTCACCGCACTGCAGGCGTGAGTAACTCAGCTTGCCCAGGGTGCGCGACAGGTTGACCACGGTGGACGACGCTGCCTCGCCCGCTTTTTGCTTTTCCTCTTCGCTGCCCTCGGCCTCAGCCAGCTTTGTCGCGAACTCATCGACCGCACGATCGATGATATCCATGATCGAGGCCAGCCCCTGGTCCTGCAGCGCCAATGCCGGTGCGGGATTGAGAAAAGTCAGGGAAATCAGGGCGATGCAGGCGATTCTGAGCATGGATTCGAAACTCTCGGTGACGTGATTGAATTAAAGCATGGATCACCCGATTCATCCACCTCGGCAGCCTCTTCCGACCCGCGAATTTATATTATCAATACAGGCTATTTATAAATTATCGCTGCATGCAAACGATAATTGGTTGCATGTTGGTACCTGTAACATTTACTTTTCTACGCCTAAATGCTGCGCTGCAACAACGCGGCATCTTTTGCGAACGCGATTAACCGAGGTATAACATGAATAGACAAGAACAGATCAAGCAACTGGAAAACGACTGGGCCACCAATCCCCGTTGGGCAAACGTCAAGCGCGGTTACAGCGCCGAGGACGTGGTCCGCCTGCGCGGCTCGGTCCAGCCTGAATACACGCTGGCGCGCAGGGGCGCGGAAAAGCTGTGGGACCTGGTCAACGGCAGCGCCAAGAAGGGTTATGTCAACGCGTTTGGCGCGATCACTGCGGGCCAGGCGATGCAACAGGCCAAGGCCGGCCTGGAAGCGGTATACCTGTCAGGTTGGCAGGTTGCGGCCGACGGCAACACCTCCGAAACCATGTATCCCGACCAGTCGCTGTATGCCTATGACTCGGTACCGACCATGGTGCGTCGTATCAACAATACCTTCAAACGCGCCGACGAGATCCAGTGGAGCCGTGGCGTGGGTCCCGGAGACGAAGGTTACGTCGATTACTTCCTGCCCATCGTGGCAGACGCTGAAGCCGGTTTCGGTGGCGTGCTGAACGCCTTCGAACTGATGAAGAACATGATCATGAACGGCGCGGCCGGCGTGCATTTCGAAGACCAGCTGGCAGCGGTCAAGAAATGCGGTCACATGGGTGGCAAGGTGCTGGTGCCGACATCCGAGGCGGTACAAAAGCTGATCGCCGCACGTTTCGCGGCCGATGTCATGGGTGTACCCACGATCGTTCTGGCGCGTACCGATGCCGAGGCCGCGAACCTGTTGACCTCCGATGTCGACGAAAACGACAAGCCTTTCCTGACCGGTGAGCGCACCGCTGAAGGCTTCTACCGGGTCAAGAACGGCCTTGAGCAATCCATCAGCCGCGGTGTTGCCTACGCGCCCTACGCCGACCTGGTATGGTGTGAAACCGGCAAGCCCGATATCGGCTTCGCGCGCGAATTCGCCCAGGCGGTACTGGCCGCGAACCCGGGCCAGCTGTTGTCTTACAACTGCTCACCGTCATTCAACTGGAAAGCCAACCTGAGTGATTCCCAGATCGCCTCCTTCCAGGAAGAACTGTCTGCACTGGGTTACAAGTACCAGTTCATCACCCTGGCCGGTATTCACATCAACTGGTATAACACCTTCCAGTTCGCCCATGCCTATGCACAGGGCGAGGGCATGAAGCACTACACCGAGATGGTTCAGCAGCCCGAATTCGCCGCACGCGAGCAGGGTTACACCTTCGTCTCGCACCAGCAGGAAGTGGGCGCCGGTTACTTCGACGACGTCACCACCGTGATTCAAGGCGGCGCCTCCTCCGTGACCGCCCTGACGGGTTCGACCGAGGAAGAGCAGTTCGGCTAACACCCGCCACTGCAGCCGTAATTGGTTGATTAGCCGGGACCGGGACGATTAACATGAACGAATGCGAAACATCCGTCCATCACGATCGTCCCGGCGCCGACATGGCTAACGACGCCTACCAGATTGCCCACAGCATCCTGCTCGGTTTCGAGCGGCATTATCGAATCTTTCTGGATATCACACGCGGCGCCAAACAACGCTTTGAACAATGCCTGTGGGACGACGAACGTCAGGCGGCGCGGCAGCGCATCACGCTGTACAGCCAGCGCGTGAGCGAGGCCATCGAGATACTGCGCGAGAGCTTCGAACTGGATGATTTTGACGAACCGCTGTGGAAACAGGTCAAGATCGAATACATCCAGCTGCTGTACGGCCACAAGCAACCGGAACTGGCCGAAACCTTCTATAACTCGGTGTTCACCTCGCTGTATCACCGGCGTTATTACAACAACGACAATATCTTCGTCCGCCCGGCCGTATCCACCCAGTACATAGATGACGACGAGCCCATTTATATCGGGTTTTATCCAACACGTAACGGCCTGACCAGCACGGTACGCCAGGTTCTCAGGCTCAACGACCTGACGTTACCTTACGAGGACTTCAATCGCGACGTTCGCCGCCTGGTGACCGTGATCAAACGCGATATCGTACCCGGCCTCGAATTCCGCAAGCATTTTCAGCTGCGCGTGCTGAAATCGCTGCTATACCGCAACAAGGCCGGTTACATCATCGGCATGGGCGTCAACGGCGACCAGATCATTCCCTTTGCCATACCCTTGCTCAACAACGAGAAAGGCGGCGTCTACGTCGATGCACTGATCGTCGAACCTGACGATATCGCCAACCTGTTCAGCTTCGCACGCGCCTATTTCATGGTCGACACACTGACCCCGTCGGCCATAGTCGGCTTCCTGCAGCGCATGCTGCCGACCAAATCGAAAGCCGATATCTACACCGCGATAGGCCTGCAGAAGCAGGGCAAATCGGAGTTCTACCGCAATTTTCTGCACCACCTGAGACATTCCTCGGACCAGCTCGACATCGCACCCGGCATCAAGGGCATGGTCATGACCGTGTTCAATCTACCGTCCTATCCCTACGTGTTCAAGGTCATCAACGATCACTTCCCGCCACCCAAGAAAACATCGCGTGAGAAGATCAAGGAAAAGTACCAGATCATCAAGATGCATGATCGTGTCGGGCGCATGGCCGATACCCTGGAATATTCCTACGCAGGTTTCCCGTTATCGCGTATCTCGCCGCAACTGATGGCCGAATTCGAGGAAAAGATTCCATCCTCGATCGAGATCGAAAACGACATGCTGATCATTCGCCACCTGTATATCGAACGCCGCCTGGACCCGCTGAACCTGTATCTGTCAGAACCGGAAAACAATCACGAGGCGGCCATTCTGGAATATGCCAAGGCGGTCAAGGACATGGCGGGAGCCAATATCTTCCCCGGCGATCTGTTACTCAAGAACTTTGGCGTGACGCGCCATGGCCGCGTGATCTTCTACGATTACGATGAAATCGAGTTCATGACCACCATGAATTTCCGCGCCATACCCGAGGCCATGACGCCGGAGCAGGAAATGGCGTCGGAGCCATGGTATTCGGTGGGTGAGTTCGATGTGTTTCCGGAAGAGTTTCCGTCTTTCATCACCGGCAATCCGGCGCTTAAACGGCTGGTGATGCAAAAACACGGCGACCTGTTTACCGCGGAATACTGGAAATCGGTACAGGAAGATGTGCGACACAGGAGTTATCGCGACATCTTCCCCTACTCCTCCGGCATTCGATTCTGCAACCTTTTTGGCGATTCCTGAGCAGCGCCCCAGGGCGCATCAAAACTGCAGGCCAATACCAATATGGAAAAAGGTTCGTACCGGCTCACCCTCGGACCACAGCTTGAGCTGTTCGCTATGCACCAGCGGATAAATATACTCGCTGTCGCCTACCTTGCCCCGATGCTGCCCTGCAAGTTTGCCAACGACCGTGATGCGCCGCCCTTCGGCATAGGTCACGGGTTCCAGAAACCCTCGTTCCAACAGCATGAAACGCCCCAGTAATTCCTCGTCAAGCTGCGGACTTTGCGAGGCATCGAGCGGGTAGGCCATAACCTCCAGCCGGGTTGAATCGTGCAGGTTTTCGATGCCCAGAATCAGGCCGCCCCAAAGCACGGTGTCACCCTGGTGACCTGAATCCTGCTGCACCTGGTTAACAGTCAAAGACTGGTTTATACCGGCCGTATCGAATACCGGTTTTGCGGCACAGGCAACCAGTATCAGGCCAAGCGGGACAAGCCATAATAATCGGGCGCTGAACTCAGTGTTTATGGGGTAACGGCGCATAGGGGTAAGGGTTATACAAGGGGTGGTACCACGGCCGGTAGGGCCAGTGATGCGGGTAAGGGTAAAGATAGGGATTAACCGGCGCGACCTGGCGCTTCGGCCACAGGTGCATCGCATCCACCTTGACCAACGGATAATCGTAACGAAATTCACCCACGGTCTGTGTCTGCACGCCATCGATGGCCCCACTAACGGTGATCAGGCGGTCGCGATTATAGGTCAGGGGTTCGAGAAAGCGGTCGACCACCGCAATGAAACGACCAAGACTGTTGTCACGGTCGTAGGGCCGACCATTGCCATCGAGCGGCAGCGCCACGATGCTGATCCAGGTCGACGCGTCGTGATTTTCCGTGCCCAGGATCACACCACCCCAGCGCACCTGGCGTGAGCGATACTGCCCGGGGTCACTGCGCACCTGCTGTAGCGAGGGCGCATCGACGGGGTCCTCATCCAGCCCCGGCGGCAGCTTGCTGGCGCAAGCCGACAGCCATAACAAACCGGCCAGTACCATGGTAGTACGAAAAAACATCGCAACGGAAACGGGTGTACGCTTCATGCCTGTTTGATCGCTGTTGGATAGCGTTGGTTCCATACTCGATCATTCGAAAAAATCCGTTGCCGCCATGACAACTGCAAACCGGTGAATACCATGCCACGACTTAACCCTCCGCTCTTTAGAACGGGCTGGAGGTAATGTCTTCATAATTCAGCTGCGCCTTCAACTGTTGCCAAACCGATTCGGAATGGATGATACGCTCATGCCCCTGGCCGGTGGTTGTATTAAGCCGGGTCAGCGGGTTGGCCGTGCAAAAATTGACACTGTCAACGAAATTGGCCTCTTCATCCGTTTTGTCATGCACGATAACCGTCTGATCGGCATATGCCACCAGCTTTTTGTTCAGGCTCATGCTGCCCTGACCAAGGCCTGAACCTCGTTCAAGACGCTCCAGACAGCGTGCGGCCAATTTGGCTGACAAACCACTCTTGCGCACCTGGCGGGCGAAGAATTCGCGAAAGTTGAACACCGGGGCGATCAACATCAACGGCGTATCACCAATCAGCTTCGCATTGACGTTAGCCAGCGCAATACAGCCCATGGAATGTGCGACGATACCGGCGACACCATCACGGGCGTTGTCATCGAGATACTTGAGCACAAGATTGCTTGCCTCAATGAAACTTTGCAAAGAGGCCTGATCGCCCGAGCTATGTCCATGACCGAAATGGTCGAACGCCACGGCGCGAAAGCCACAACGCGCCAGACCCCGCATCAGCGGGAAAAACTGGTAGCCACCCGCAGCCCAGCCATGAATCAGCAACACCACCGGGCCCTGGCCCAGATGATAGGTCTGGATAGTGCCTTCCCGGGTATCCAGACGCATGCCCTGGATACCGTTAGGCAAACGGGTCAGATCGATCTTGCGGCTTTTCGGCGATAACAGATTATCCTCGGCTCGCTTCATGGCAAACGAGGGGGCGAGGCGATTGATGACAGCGCGGGCGACCTGGCTGATCATCCGCGGCATGCCGGATTCATCTTGTAATCGAGAGACTTTACTGTTCATCGGTATTCTACTTCATGGTGCATTATGGATTGCGCACTGCACCGACTGGCCACGTTCTGTTGCGTGATCAGTCACCGATTGTTGTGATTATGGGTTTAGTTTAAGGCAGCACTCGCCTCTGCGCAGGGAATTTGTAACGAATGTGAACTAATTTTGGGCGGGCTGCCCGGTATGCTGCGGTGGCTAGCCCGGCCCGACCTTGAAGGTCTGGCCGGGTCGCTAGTTAAAATTCAGCCGCTTCGATTTCGAGGTAAGCCTGATTGATGGTACGGCCGATGTTGGAGTCGAACTCTTCCCAATCACTGTAGGCCGCGAGCGCCTCGACGACCACCGGCTTCATCTCGAAATCACTGACGCCCTCCTGATACTGCTCGCGCACGGTGGCGTACAGGATGCGAAAAAACGCCATCGCCTCATTGTACATATCCATCACACCCGAGCGACCATGCCCCGGAACGATGATGGCCGGCTTGATCGCAATCGCCCTGTCGCAAGCCTCGATAAGCCCCTTCAGATTGCCTTCTGTCGTTCTGGCAAGCCGACCATTGACCAGGTTGTCGCCCATGAACAATATCTGGTTTTCATTCACCGCAATCATGATATCGGTATCGGTGTGAGCCGTGGCATAGTGCTGAACATCGAACCGTGTATCACCGATCGTGATGCTATCGCCGTGACCAATCTCGACATTGGCTGGCACAATTTCAGTACCCCGGCTTTTGCCATGAGTCAGGTTATCCATCAAATCCACCCACTGCTGACCTGCGCCATCACGAATGCGTCGGATGGTATTGGGATGCGCATAGATGGCGACATCCGGGTACTCGGCGCGCACGGCCTGGTTCCCCAGCCAGTGATCGCCATGTACATGGGTATTGAATACCGCTACAACCGGTTTGTCGGTCAATTTTTTCAGCACCCGCAAGACCATTTCGCCTGACTGCACGGTGCCGCCCGGATCCACGATAACCACGCCTTCACTGGTCATGACGAACGCCGGGTTATTCATAAAACCCTGGTTCTCTTCGTTGGGTGGGGCCAGCGGCCCATGGATGACATACAGGTTGTCAGCCAGCTTGTCAGCGGCGTAATCCGGCACCGGCGGGCCTTTTTGATCAGCACCGACGTGGCCTGACCACAACGCCGTGCAAACGAGCAAGGTCACGAAATAACGCATTGTTTTTTTACTCCTCGTAGTATGGCAATTCAGAAAAACATTCCCGGCCTGGCCGGATCGACCCTGCATCGCTGAGACTGAATGTTGACCGGTTATTGTTGGCCAGTTCTGGTGCCGTTCAGGTTTTAAACCGGAAACGCGGCAAACTGATGTTGTAACGTAAAGCCAGCAGTCGGGCGACGAAAATCGACGACCCGGCAACGATTGCCGACAACGCAACATCGAGATTCAGGTACAGCAGCACAATGAAAAACAGCGAACCGACCCAGGAAACGGTGGCATACAGGGGGCTCAGAAAAACAACCGGCGGCTCGTTACACAACACATCGCGAAAGATGCCGCCCATGGTGCCAGTCATGACCCCCATGAAGCTGGCAACCAGCATCGGTGTATCGAGCATAAGCGCCACCAGGGTCCCCGCCACTCCGAACGTGGCCAGGCCCGCGGCATCGGCCACCAGGAAAAACCGCGGCGGAAAAACAACCAGCCTGGCCATCACGAACATCACGATGGCGCTGCCCAGCGAGGCGATAAAAAACATCTGGTCGCGAATCCAGAAGACCTCGCGGTCGAGCAGCATGTCGCGCAGCGACCCTCCACCCAGCCCCGTCGCAATCGCGATAATGATGACGCCGAACAAATCGAACTGTTTGAACCCGGCCTTGAGCACTGCCGAAGCCGATGACACGATGACCGCCAATAGCGTAATCCAGTACAGGGTGGTCAACAGCGAAGGGGTCAGGCTGAGGGTCATCGGATTGCGTGCACATCCAGTAAATAAGGCAAAGGCGGTAATCGCTCGCTAGCAGGCGCGCGACAGATCACTCGCGCGCACACCCAGCCGCGCATAAAAGCCGCCGCTCGGGCTGCGCTGCAGGTTGAGTACGCGCGAATTTCTCAAGATGGCATCGCTCAAACCCTCCTTGCCACACTGACCGCGCAGGCGTTGCGCAAGTTTGATACGGGCATCGGCCACCGCCATATTGCGCGAAAACGAAAAACCCGCTTGAGAGCGGCTGGCATAACCCACCGCTGTCACCAGCCCGCGTTGCTGGGTCGACTCACAGATCCACGCCGGTGCGGCATGATTGCGCGCATCAGGGTAAACGCACGCGGGTGCGCGCAGCCAGGCCATGGCCGAGGGCGCATTCAATAGCGTGAACAGCAATATCAGTGAAGCCAGGACTTTCATTCAACACACCCGCAGTATTCCAAAGTGGCACGATTATCAACCCAAACGGGCGCACATTGAAAGCCCATGCCGTTGCAACCAGGCAAATTCGCCGTCAATCGACAACCCGCTTGCTTGTTCCCTTGGCAGGGCGAAGGCGTATAATCCGCCTATTCCAAAAAATAACACCGACACTGAACTGAACCCATGAGCGAAACCCAGCAGCAAGACGGCCTGACGCCGTTGAATATTGCCGTCATGACGATTTCTGACTCACGCACCGAGGATAACGATGCCTCGGGCAAACGTCTGGTCGAGCGTCTGACCTCGAGCGGACACCGCCTGGCGGAAAAAGTCATTGTGCCCGACAACCGTTACAGCATTCGCGCCGTGCTGTCACGCTGGATCGCCGACCCTCAGGTGCAGGCCGTGATCACCACCGGCGGTACCGGCCTGACCGGGCGCGACATCACCCCTGAAGCGGTACAACCCCTGTTCGATAAAACCATCGAGGGCTTCGGCGAATTGTTCCGCTCGCTGTCCTACGATTTGATCAAGACCTCGACCATACAATCTCGCGCCATCGCCGGCCTGGCCAATGGCACCCCGATATTCTGCCTGCCCGGCTCACCGGGCGCGTGCAAGGATGGCTGGGATGGGATCATCCAGCACCAGCTCGACTGCCGCCATAAACCCTGCAATCTGGTCGAATTAATGCCGAGGTTTACCGAACAATGAACATGTCGGCCAATGGGTGCGACCAGCCGGGCGATAACCTGTTGTCGTACCAGGCGGCGTTATCCAGGCTACTCGATTTTGCCCGCCCGGTCAGTGAAAACGAAACCGTTGCACTGCTACAGGCCCTGCACCGGGTACTCGCCGAACCCGTGCGCTCGAACATCGACGTACCACCTGCCGACAACTCATCAATGGATGGTTATGCGGTCCGCTGCGCCGATATCTCCAGTATCGGAAAGACCCGATTACATGTACAGCAACGTATCACCGCTGGCTCCACCGGTGAACCCCTGCAGGCCGGCCATGCCGCACGCATCTTCACCGGTGCCGTAGTGCCCGCCGAGGCCGATGCCGTCATCATGCAGGAGCAGGTCACTGTCGATGGTGAGGACATTGAATTTTCCCTGCGCCCCAGACCGGGCGAGAATATTCGCGAGGCGGGTGAAGACATTCGCCGCGGCCATATCATCCTGCGCCAGGGGCGACGACTCAGCGCACAGGATCTTGGACTCGCCGCCTCCATCGGGATTGCCGAGCTGCCGGTCAAACGCCGTTTGCGAGTCGGCATTTTCTTTACCGGTGACGAATTGATCGAACCCGGTCAGCCACTCGCCCCCGGCAAGATCTACGATTCCAACCGGTTTACCCTAAACGGCCTGTTGCAAAGCCTCGGCTGCGACATCGTCGATCTGGGTATAGTCGGCGATACCCTGCAGGCAACCCGCGATGCGATTACCCAGGCCACGCACAGCACCGATCTGGTCATCACCAGCGGTGGCGTATCGGTGGGCGAGGAAGACCATGTACGCATTGCATTGGAAGAACTGGGGCAGCTGCATATGTGGCGGCTCGGCATCAAGCCGGGGAAGCCACTGGCGTTTGGCCGGGTCAATGAAACCGCCTTTATCGGGCTGCCCGGCAACCCGGTGTCGGTATTCGCGACCTTTTGCCTGTTCGTCGCACCCTATATCAAAAAATGCCAGGGCCGCTCGCGCTACCTCAACCAGCCCATGAGCATGCGCTGCGCCTTCGACTGGCCGAAACCCGACAAACGCCGCGAGTTCGTGCGCGTGCGGCAAATGGATGGCGACCACCCGGAACGTTCGGTATCGCTATACCCCAACCAGGGCTCGGGCGTGCTGACCTCCGCCAGCTGGGCCGACGGCTTTATCGAAATCCCAGAAAATACACCTGTACAAACCGGCGACCACCTGAACTATTATCCATTCATGGAGATTATGAACTAATGGCCCGGATCCTCTATTTCGCCAGCCTGCGTGAACAGCTCGATTGCGCCAGCGAAACACTCGATGTCGCGAATATCGAAACGCTGGGCGCGCTTAAACAGTCACTGGCCGAGCGCGGTGGGGCATGGCAGGCCGCTTTTAGCTCACCGGTTGGCCTGCTGTCGTCGGTCAATCAGCAGATGGCGACGGATGCCGCAGCGATAGCGAATCAGGACGAGATCGCCTTTTTCCCACCCGTCACCGGGGGCTAAGCACATGAAGATCGCCGTACAGACCGAAGACTTTGATCTCAGCCGCGAAACCAGGCGCTTATGCGCAGGCCGCAAGGATGTGGGTGCGACGGTCAGCTTCACCGGTCTGGTGCGCGATATGTCGGCCGACGCCTCCCTGCTCGCGCTGGAACTCGAACATTACCCGGGCATGACCGAAAAGGCCCTCGGCGACATCGGCAACGAAGCCCGCCAGCGTTGGGATATCAGCGACCTGACCATCATTCATCGCGTGGGACGCTTGCAACCGGGCGACAACATCGTGCTGGTCATCACCGCCTCTGCCCACCGGCGCGAGGCCTTCGAGGCCTGTGAATTCCTGATGGATTATCTCAAGACCCGCGCGCCATTCTGGAAAAAGGAAATCACCCGCGATGGCGAGAGCTGGGTCGCCAGCCGCCACAGTGATGCCGACGCCGCCGAACGCTGGCAGCACAACGACTGACGTTCACCCGCATGATCACCCCTTCAAGCTCACTACCCGCGCTACCCCCTGTCAGCCGCGACAATCCGGACCGGGAGCGCCAGCAACACGCTGGCCGTGACCAACGTGTGCAACGCGACAGCAACCGACCGGCCGTCGAGTTCATCCAGCGCGGCACGATCGACGACAGCGAGCGCAATAATGAATCGGTACGCAACCTGTTCGACCAGCGCGTCAACCCGGCCAATCGCAGTGCGCTGCTCAGTTACAGCATCACCGAGTCCAGTTCCATTGGTCAGCCTCAACGCGTTGGCCGTTACCTCGACCTGTTTCTTTAGCCGCTTTGTTTCGTCCACGGCGTTTGCTGTTAGAATGCCGGACTTTGCCTGTTAATCACCAATCTCCATGGATGTCTCACATATCATCGGTTCGCTGAACGATCCGCAACGCGAGGCCGTCACCGCTGACCCCGCGCCGCTGCTGGTGCTGGCCGGCGCCGGTAGCGGCAAAACCCGCGTGCTAACCAACCGCATCGCCTGGATTTGTGAGGTCGGCGGACTGTCGCCCTTCAGCGTGCTGGCCGTAACCTTTACCAACAAGGCCGCCAGCGAGATGCGCGGACGCGTTGAGCAACTGCTCGGCATCTCCGCGGCCGCCATGTGGGTCGGCACCTTTCATGGCCTGGCGCACCGCATGTTACGCGCTCACTGGCAAGACGCCCGCTTACCGCAAACCTTTCAGATACTCGACAGCGACGACCAATTGCGTAGCGTCAAACGCGTGATGCGCGAGCTGGAGCTCGACGAGGGTCTATGGCCTCCAAAACAGGCCCAGTGGTTTATCAATCAATGCAAGGAAGAAGGCCAACGACCGCAACACGTCGATCCTGGCTACGATCCGTCGCGCCAGCAGCTGTTGCGCATCTATCAGGCCTATGAACAGTACTGTCAGCGTGCAGGCGTTATCGATTTCGCCGAACTGCTGCTGCGTTCGCTGGAACTGGTGCGCGACAACGAACACATTCGAGCCCATTACCAGGGCCGATTTCAGCATATTCTGGTCGACGAATTTCAGGATACCAATGCCATTCAATATGCCTGGCTTAGGCACATGGCCGGGCCGAACACCCCGGTATTCGTGGTGGGTGACGACGATCAATCGATCTATGGCTGGCGCGGCGCGCGCATCGAAAATATTCAACATTTCGAGCGCGATTTCCCCGCAACGCGGGTGATTCGTCTGGAACAGAACTACCGCTCGACCGCGACGATCCTGAAAGCGGCCAATGCTCTGATCGACAATAACCAGGGGCGCATGGGCAAGCAACTTTGGACCGATGGCGAGGCGGGCGAGCCCTTGCGTTTCTACATTGCCTACAACGAAAAAGACGAGGCGCGTTTCGTCATCGACCGCATACAGGTCTGGGTCGACAGCGGCAGGGCGCGTAAGGATGTTGCCGTATTATACCGTTCGAATGCCCAGTCACGTCAGTTCGAGGAATCGCTCGTGGCGCGCGGGATACCCTACCGGGTCTATGGTGGTCTGCGCTTCTTCGAGCGCGCCGAGATCAAGGACAGCCTGGCCTATCTGCGCATGTTGAGCAACCCGATGGATGACACCTCCTTCGAGCGCAGTATCAATCACCCGCCGCGCGGCATCGGTCAGAAATCGGTGGAACAGATTCGATCCTATGCGCGCGAGTTGCAGATACCGCTATGGCGTGCGGCCTCGGAACTGGTGCAATCCTCACAACTGACCGCGCGCGCCACCACCGCAGTGAAGGGCTACCTCGACCTGATCATCGAGATGCAACAATCGGCCGAGGGCCTGAGCCTTTCGGAACAAATCAGTCTTTGCATCGACAAATCGGGGTTGCGCGATCATTTCGCCAGGGACAAAAGCGACAAGGGTGAGGCGCGACGTGAAAACCTGCAGGAACTGGTCGGCGCGGGCAAAAGCTTTGAGTTCGAACACAGCGCGGAACTGGATGAAATGAGCGAGCTGGATGCCTTTCTTGCCCACGCTGCACTGGAAGCCGGTGAAGGCCAGGCCCAGGAATGGGAAGACTGTGTGCAACTGATGACCATGCACTCGGTCAAGGGGCTTGAATTCCCGCTGGTGTTCATGGTTGGCATGGAAGAGGGCCTGTTCCCGCATCAACGCTCGCTGGAAGAACCGGGCCGACTCGAAGAAGAGCGACGCCTTTGTTACGTCGGTATCACCCGTGCGCGGGAACAGCTGGTTTTGACCAGCGCCGAGGTGAGGCGCTTGTATGGCAACGACAGCTATAACCAGCAATCACGATTCCTGCGCGAGATTCCCGCCGAACTCATCGAAGAGATACGCCCCAAGGCCAGCTTCAGTCAGTCCGTGTACCAGCCTTCCGTCAAACACGCCATGGAAACCAGTCCGCTCAACGGCTATCGCATCGGTCAGCGGGTCAGTCACATCAAGTTCGGCGAAGGAATAATCATCAACATAGAAGGCCAGGGCGCCCAGGCCCGGGTTCAGGTCAACTTTGCAAATGAGGGCAGCAAATGGCTTATGCTGGCCTACGCCAATTTGCAGAATTTATAGACTCACGCCGCGTCTTCAGACCCTACGGGCAGCAGACAGGCAAGTCTGTAACACACTAATCTTGAATTCCCCGCAAAGTAATCGAAATTTAATTCCTTTAATTTCAGTTACTTATTAAATATTAGAGAATTCTAATAAATTAATGCTT
>JGI11705J14877_10000584_pt1 | contig 22576 bp, 19 predicted proteins | sample Etolaghawater15m_FD_14877 | JGI IMG/M metagenome (IMG submission 14877)
TGGAGGGCAAGCTGTTCGGAATTGATGCAGAATCTGGGGAGTGCGGAAGCCGAAATCTCATCTCTATTGAGACCTACGAGGATCCCTGCTCTTATTTGGGTTACGAGCTTGGGGCGTGGGCAATCGCCTACCTGGTTGATTTGACCGGGCCGGATGTTCTGCTGGAGGATTTTCACCCCAAGGTTGAAGAGCTCGGTTGGCGAGGGGCTTTTGAAAGTGCTGCCGGTCTCTCCCTCGAGGATTTCGACGCGGGCTTCACTGGCTTCATGGAAAAATCCAACGAGGATCGATTGCGAATCCTCACAGTGAAGTAGACCCTTCGGGCGTTCATACGAGTGCTGATTTCGCTTTCTCGCTGGGAACTCCGTCAACCCGGATGCGTCTTGTGGCTCTCTGTGGCAACTTCTGGGGCTGACGTGGGCCAGGGGAAAGAGTGATGGCGAACAACAGTGTCCATGAAATCAACGGTGCGGGCCACTCCGTCCTCTGCCCGGACAAGACTGCCAACCTGGGCAGTTTTCTGATTGACCGCTTCGTTTCCTTTCATGTCCAGGATCGCCTTTCCGACGGTTTCTTCGGTCACGGAAGGACTACCCACGATGCCTAGGTAGCGTCCGAGGCCGCGGGCCACAGTTAATGATCCGTGAAAGGGCTGATCGCCCTGCATTGCGCACACGACACTTGGACGCCCGGAGCGAAGCGCGGCAGCGAATGTTCCGGCGCCACCGTGGTGAACGATGACTGAGCATTGTGGGAAAAGCCAGTCATGCGGGCAAGAGTCGATTTCGTAGATATTGCTCTGAGCCCACTCGTACAGCGCCTCGCCCCGCGGAGTTGAGGTGTCCAGCGCTTCCCGGCTTAGTCCAGCCCAACCTCCGAGCAGCACACCAGGTGTGCCCGCTTCGTATAGCGCGCCGATGGCCAAGGTCGAGAGGCGCTGGCGAAACTCAGCGTTCGATTTCATACTTCCAAACCCGATGTAGACGGGCTTTTTCTTCAGAAAACTGACGAGAGACCCCGGTGGGTCAAAAGCTGTCTCTTCTTTCAGAACCCAGGAGCCCGACACAATTTTTTCTTTCGGCCATCCTGTCGGCTGCGAAAAAATTGTGGTCGGGGCGGCGCAGACTTGGGGAAAGTCGTGGGGCCAAATTTTGTACTTGGTGCCATTGGGATACCGTGTGGGGTTGATGCCGACGATTTCCCGAGCCGCGGAAAATTTAGCCCGCCACATCTTGGGGTAGAGGAAGCCTTTGAAGCGGTGAAGGCTGGAATTGAGCCACCGCGGGACTCTACCCACCGTCATTTGGAACAGCGGATAGTCAGGAGTGGGGTGGTTGATCTGCAGATCAAAGGTCATGACCGGNACACGCAAAGCTTCAGCGATGGCTACATAAGCGCCATACACAATGTTGGGAACCAACAGTACGTCGGGGTTGAACTCTTGTGCGGCCTCGAACGCGCGTTTCACATCAGAACGCTGCAGGTCAACATACTCGGCACTGTTGATGTACTGCCGTCCGAATTTTGCAAGTTTCATCAGGCCGCTGAGGGATCGATCAGACAGGTCGACTTCACCAAATAGCTGTTCGACAAAGCCTGCGATATTTTCGCCGGCTGCAACGAAGGGCACACCATACGATTCGAGAAGGTCGGTGGCTGGCGGCGTCGCAAATACCAGCACCTCACGGCCAATATTTTTGAGGTGAGTGGCTAGGGCTGCGACCGGCTGAATGTCCCCGCGGGACCCCCAAGCGATAAGCATCACGCGTTGAGNCGCTCCCTCGGTGNCGTTAGANCCGCCCATTTTTTTCCTCTTCCTGCTTCACGCTTGCGTTAATCGATGTCTCGCCTCAGACTCGTGGCTATTGCCAGTGCGGCCAAGATGGCAAATTCTTGCCGCGGAGCAGGTCAGCCAATTAGTCAATCACTAACAGCGCGTTGTTGTGTCGTCACGATAATACTGACCCCAACCCGGGATGCTCGCCGGCGCCGAGGGGCGTGTGTTGCCCCAAGGCGCCACTATCGTTCAACACCTGTCGTGTGGTGATGAATGCACATTAAGTGCACATCNNCANCTCACACNCNCCAACNCCANCCANGCNAATCCTCACCNGTTTACTGGCATCCGCAACGTCAGCTNACACNCTCTAACACCANCTAATACNTAGGCACCGAACTCATAATCCGTCGGTCACGGGTTCAAGTCCCGTCCGCCCTACCAAGCATTTCCCTTGGCAAAGATCTCTGGCCTCAGTCTGTCAGCGGGGCGCGAGGGTGCTCGGCTCTTCAGCTCACGGCTCTATCGCTTTGCCGCAAGAATGCCGTAAGGCTGTAGTTGACCGTTCGCTGCGTTGGAAGCAAAGGCCTCGTGCCAGCCGCTGGAGTATTCCCCAGGTAACTCCACAGCGGAGTTGCCAGAGGTATTGATGACACACACAATCTCCTGGTCATCGACCCGACGACGCACGATGACGAGGTGTCCGCTGAGGTCGGATTCGGTGTCAAATGTGCCGCGTTCCGACCACAAATCTCGATGTGTATTGCGGAATTCAAGCAGTTTGCTCAATTCGGTCTCGATTCCTTCCTCCCCTCCGGTAAACATCATGTAAGGGCCATCAAGAGCCAAGAACGTGGCCGCTAGCGCCTTAACAGCATCGAGCGAATATTGTTCTCGACGCCATTTCTTTCCCCATTGGGGCCACCAGAAGGTGTCGTGGGAGTCGATGTGGTGTGCGGTGTGTGACCCGACTGGCAGGAAGTCATCCCGATCCTGAATCCACATCATAAAGTCGCGTCCGTTGCGGACCGCTCGAGCGGTATGGTTCCCGCGGAGGAGGGCAGATACGAGCCATTGCTCGTCGTAGTTGTAGTTGACGTCCATAGAACGTCGCAACAGGTGGCCTGATGGCTCGGTGTAAAGGAGCGAATCCGGCTTTGCAGCTCGCATGTCGTGTCGCATGTCAACAAACAGCGGCACACAGCCCAAGGGAGACATGAAGGCTCGAGCGCGGGCCCACGGCGCCCAGTTGGCAAAGAAGTTATAGGTGGGAGCGTCGAAACGGAAGCCGTCAACGTCATACTCGAGGACAAGGTGCATCATCGAGTCCCGGAAGTAGCGCTGCCACGAGGGATTCCTTGCGTCAAATGCCTTGGTGTAGATGCCAGACACATGCCCCCCGGAGTCGGTCGCAAACCAGTCCGGATGGCTTTTTTGAAGCGGGGTTTGCTCAGGCGAGCCACCGCGCCAATGCTCGGAGAAATCGAGGATGTGGCGCGACCACGCAATCCAGTAGTTGTCATCATCAGAGAGGTCGCCGGCGAGAGTGTCCGAGACTTCGTCATCGAGTTTCGAGTAGAGAGGACCATCGATGACACCCTGAACTGCTGAATTGATGGATTCGTTGTCGAGAACTCCGTGAAGGAGCACGTCGAGAATGACCCTCATCCCTCGCGAGTGGCATTCCGTAACGAGCTGACGGAGCTCTGCCTCATCTCCATAGGACGTGGTGACATCGGCGTAATCGTGGACGTTGTAGGAGGGGTAGGGCTGGCGGGGCATGAGCTGAATCACGCTGAACCCCAACTCCTGAACTCGATCGAGGTCAGCAATGAGGTCGCGAATCTCTTCGTACTTGCAATAGGGGTTGTTCTTCCAGAAGTACGAGGTACCAATCTGAACTTCATAGATCCCTGCCCCATGCATCCAAGCTGGTGCGTCGTTCGGGCTGGTCAAACCGTACCGCGATGCCCACGCCGGCCAATGCTCACGAACAAGCTCGAAACCACCGCGCTCAAGGTTCATGGTCATGAGGAGAACCTCGGCAGCTGATTGGCCGGATACTTCGGCGGCAAAGTTTATTTGTGTCTTGAGGGCGAGCCTTGAGCCGTCTACCGACATGAAGATGTCGGGAATTTCTGTGGGTTGGTTGGGCCAGAGCACGAGAGTGGAATCCGCATCAGTAGCGGCCACGATTCCGCTCGACCCCCGAAGTCCCCCTAAGGGTGAAATTCCCAAGGGTTGGGTACCAAACTCGCCCATTGGAACGTCTCTGCGCAGCAGATTGCCGGGGGCGTTCAGAGTAGCGGATCGGAGTTCTTGGGTGTGGATATCGATATGAAAGTTTCGAACGATTGTCGCCTTCTTCGACGACAGCGTTGCCGCAAGCTCAAAATACGGCGCAACGGGGTAAAGGCGATAATGCAGAGTGACCGACAGGGGTCCTAACGTTGCCTGTTGCTGATATTCGTCATAAACCCCTTTATGAAGGCGCGTAATCGTCCCCGAGGGTTTGAGCTCGCTCGCTGATTCGGTGTTTTCATAGAGGAGGCCTCCCGTCGGATGGCGCCGTTCGGTACCTCCCAACTCTGCGATGAGCTCTACCGATATTTCACGCGTGATGGTTCCCGATTGATCCTCTACCGTGAGCGCACACGGTAGTCCGGTGGAAACGTCGAGTCGAACCGAAAATGGTGAATCTGGGCTACTGATGTGGGCCAATCTGGCGCTCCTGCGTTGTCTAGTTGGTGCTGTCGTTATTGGGTTGTGTCAGGACAGAGGCGAACCGCAAACCCCTTGATTCGACGACGTCACTGATGGGTCGGTCCAGGTCCTTACCGTAGAGAGTCAGGGCGAGCTCGAGGTGTTCACGCATCAGTTCTCGCGCAGCCGCTGGCTGGCCCTCGGCAATAGCGGTCACGATTCTCTCGTGGTAAGGCTCTCCTTCGCGCTGAACATTGGGGTCGGAGTGGCTTCGAAGCATCAGAGCATGCACCTGGTTGCGAATTGCGCCAAACATCAGAACGAGAAGGGGATTACCCGATGCCGCAACGACCATTTCGTGAAAGGCAAGGTCGGTATCTGCCAGAGCTTGCAGGGAATCCGCCTCGGCATGTTCCTGCAAGGCCGCACGCAAGTGTTCAACAGGGCGTGGTGATTGTTTGGCCGCTAATTCTGCTGCTGAGCACTCCAGTCCCAAGCGGGCGACAACCAGGTCACGTGCTGTGATCTTCGCGAGCGTTGCGGCCCGAGTCAGTGAGCCAGAGAGATCATCGATTTTGACGCCACGAACGAAGGAACCGCGTCCGGGGTGTATTTCGATGAAGCCGAGCTCCACGAGGCCGGCGAGTGCTTCACGGATGACCGGGCGCGAGACTCCGTATTCGAGGGCCAATTCTCTTTCTGACGGCAGTTGCGACCCTTGGGCCCACTCCCCGCTCAGAACTCGACTCTGAATGTTCTGGATGATGTCAATCTTGCGTGCGGGAATAGACATTGCACTGTTTGTCATCTGGTCGTCTTCCTCTGTTAGCCCTTGACTGCACCCTGCAAGATTCCCGAAATGATCTTGCGATTGAGAGCTATGTACAAAAGTACTGTGGGCAGAGCAATAATGATGGCTGCAGCGCTCAAGGCAGGAATATCGCTCACCCACTGACCCATGAAAGTTCCCAGGCCCGAAGGCGCTGTTCGAGTACCTCGATCGAGTACGACCAGGGAAAGCAGGAATTCGTTCCAGCTCCATATAAACATCAGGGTTGCGAGAGTAAGTACAGGCGGCCAGGCAATCGGGAGTAGTACCGAGCGCAGAATCCGCAATGAGTTGGCACCATCGATGCGGGCTGCCTCCACTAGGGCCGGGGGAGAGGCCATGAAGAATTGGCGCATCCAGAAGATTCCAAAGGCGCAGAACAATGCCACTTGGGGCAAAATCACGCCCCAAAGGTTATTGATTAGCCCCATGGACCGTAGTTGGTAATACAGCGGGACAATGGTGGCCTCGAACGGCATCACCAGACCAATCATGAAAATGTAGAAAAGAATGTTGGAGCCGGGAAACTTCATCGTCCCAAACGCGTAGCCGGCTAGTACGGACACAGTCACCCCAATGGGGACAACCGCAAGCGCAACCAGAAGCGAGTTCAGCATGAGCATGGGGAGAGGGAAATCTCCTTTCGTCCATGCGATGACGTAGTTTTCCCAGTCCGGATTGGTCGGCCAACTCAGGCTGGTCGTGCTGGCATCAGCGGGTTGTAGAGAGACGGTGAAAAGACTGATCATCGGGATAAGGACGATGGTCGCAGTCATTGTCAGGAACGCGTACATCAGAACTTTGAAAACAAAAGTTCGGGCATCCATTTTTTTTGTGCGCGTTCGTCGCACTACCGTGGGCTGACCAATGGCTTGTGTCATGTGTTTATCCCATCTCGGTCGCGCAGAAGCCACGCAACCGTGCGAACAAGGGTGAACACGATAATCGCGAGCACAACGGCCATCGTTGCGGCCTCTCCGATGGCGTTCTCACGGAAAGCAAGTCGGTAAATTTCGGTGCCTGGCACGATTGTCTCTTTGCCGGGGCCTCCCTTGGTTGTGACGAAGACAATGTCAAAAGTTCGAAGCGCGGCGATGATCGTGATGGTGGTCGCCACCGTCAACTCCGGGCGGAGTCCCGGGAGCGTCACGGAAAAGAATTCTCGGAAAGCGCCGCCGCCATCCACTTTGACCGCGTCATAAAGGTCGGAATCAATTCGTCCTACTCCGGAAAGAAAGAGCACCATGCACAGACCGGTCATGACCCAGCTTCCGATGACGCCTACGGCGGGAAGGGCCCAATCAAAATCGCCCAACCAGCCGCGTGTGGACTCGATCCCAAAAAAGCCGAGAAACTGGTTGAGCGTTCCCCGGTCTTGGTACACCCAGCGCCACGCGATTCCGATGACGACGCTGGCTATGACTTGAGGCAGGAACACGACGGTGCGAAAGAAGACCAAGCCGGCAATCTTTTGCCGAGAGAAAAGAGCGGCAAACGTGATACCGAGAGAAACAGGAATGATGCAAAAAGTCAGAATGAATACCATCGAGTGGCTCAGCGCGGAAAGTGACTCCGGGTCAGAGAGCACCTGACGATAGTTGTCTAACCCAACCCATGTGGCGGGAGCCCCTTGAATGCCGCTCCAGTCCCACAATGAAAGATTGAAAGTTTGGATGAGAGGAGTCAGCATGAAGGTAACGAAGAGCGTGCCAGCGGGAATCAGGTAGGCGAACCCGATGTACCCCTCTTTCCAACTAAACCTGAAGTTTTTCCGAGACTTGGGGCCAGATTTTTTCGAGAGCTGGGTTCTCGGCATTCCGTGGGTCACGCTGGCAGACATCAGTTCTTAGTTTCTCGCTCTCGTATGGTTCTACAACCCTGGAGGAGTTCGGCCCCGACACTCTAGTCGAAGCCGAACTCCTCTCTAAGGTGCGGTAGACGGGTTAGCTGCGACCCGCTACCCACTCAGCTTGTACAACTTCTACAAGCGATGCTGCATCCGTCTGGTCAGCGATGAGCTCCTGGATGGCGGGGAACAACACTGCTCCCATACCAACCGTGGACCAGTCGAGGAACAGTGTGAGGCCATCTTGGGCGATGACCTCTTTCCACACTGCGTTGTACTCATTGATGACGGTCGCGTCGGCTTCAGCGATTTCCACGTCGGTCAAGAGAGGCGCGTAGCCACCGTTCGCACGGAGTTCAGCGGTCTCGGGACCGGTCATGAAGTCGATGAAGTTAGCTGCAACGTCAGGCCATTCAGTCTTCGCTGAGATGGTGAATGGTGAAGTTGTAGCTCCAGTTGCACGGGCGGGGCCACCAGCTTCTACCGGCGGGAAGCCAGCAAAGCCGACGTTCTCACCCATCTTCTCGACCATGGTCGGAAGAGCCCAGTTACCAGTCACAAAGAAGGCACTGTTTCCTTCGGCAAAACGGTTGATTCCGTCTTCGAAGGTGAGGCTGTTCGCGGCAGGATCGATCAAGCCAGTGTCTGACCAGGTCTCCATGGTTTCAGCTGCTTGAAGGAAGCAGTCAGAGGTGAAGTCTGAACCGTCGTTTCCGAAGATCCAGCCCAACATGGTGGCGTTGTCACAAGTTTGAGAAATCAGAATGGACAACGTGTGGTTGGCTGGCCACTGCTCCGAGTTACCCAGAGCCATGGGAATGTATCCAGCGCCATCAGCCGCTTCGAGAGCAGCCGAGAAGCTTGCCCAATCAGCAAATGGTGGGGTTAATCCGAGGTCAGCCATGATTTCACGGTTGAAGAAGATTCCAACCATGTTTCCACCCTTGGCGAGACCGTAGAGGTCACCGGTACCGAATTTGCTACCGTCTGACTCGAATCGAGCCTGGTCAAGCAGACCTGGTCCGAAACGATCTGCCCAGCCGTAAAGCTCGGCATAGTCATCAATCGGACGAAGGAGACCGGCCTCGACAAGCGGGCCCATCATGGTGTAGCCCTGACCTGCTTGAATGATGTCCGGGGCATCGTCGCCAGACGCCTTCAGTTCGATTGCTGAACCGTAATCTCCGAAGCCAAGGCTGTCGTCAATCACAATGTCAACGTTGGGGTATTTTGTCTCGTAAGCCTCTGCAATGGCCTTGATTGACTCATTGAGCCCTCCGACTTCCCAGGTCGAGAGAGTCAGCTCGATATCGACATCAGTGGGTACCTCGGTGCTGATACCTGCTGCCGCCTCTGTCTCCGTCTCAGTCGGAGTTGACGCAGTTGTTTCTGCGGTCTGTCCCGGGGCACATCCACTGAACACCAGAGCGGTCAGGGCGATGCCAGCCGAGATTTGAGCCGCGCGCCAACGGCGTACCTTTGTTCTTTCTTCCACGTGTGGCACTTATTTCTCCTTATTCGAAGAGGTTTAGTGAGTCTTCTGGCGAAGTCTCACCCTGGCTGGTGATGCCGATCGAGATCGAATCACCAATACTGGTTTGACCAGTTGTACCATCAGCGTACACAACTATCGGCACGAGTGTGCGTCGATGTGACCGATTTGTTACCGAAAATGTGTAGTACCAGCAGAAGGCGGCATTTCTCACTGCTCTTTGGGGTGTCAGAAGCACCCGTCGGCGAGCTAACCGCGCTTAATCATGTAGCCACCGTCAACTAGAAGAGATGTCCCGGTTACGAAAGCGGCCTGATCGGAGAGCAACCACACGGCAGCGTTCGCGACATCGGTCGGAGTTGCCATCCGGCCGAGATAATGCATACGTCGCGCAGTATCGACCAGCTCCTCCGGGTTTTCCATTTTGCTCATTGCTTCGTGAGTGAATCCACCATCGACCCACCCGGGCGATACAGCGTTTACCCGTATTCCGAGTGGGGCTAAGTCACCGGCGGATGCGTACGTAAAGCTCAAGACAGCCCCCTTCGTCGTGGTATAGGCCGCTCCATCGGCTGAGCCGATGTATGCGGAAACACTTCCTAACGTCACGATGGCGCCGTGGGTAGCGCGAAGATGCTCAACGCCACACTGCACTGCTTTGAATGTTCCCTCCACGTTCACTGTCATGATGTCGCGCCAACCGTCTTCTGACTGAGTCTCCACGGACCCCGTTCTGAGGATCGCAGCACCGGTNACAAGNCCNATCATGGGCCCCANGTTCTTGACAGCTTCAGACATAGCGTCACGGATTGAAGATGATTGAGTTACATCCACTTGGTATGCCTTTGCGATGCCACCGCGACTGGTGATGCGCTCTGCGACCTCATGGGCGACTTCTGAGTTGGAATCCGCGATAGCAACGCTGGCTCCCGCCTCGGAAGCCTCGACGGCGATGGCGCTTCCAATCGAGCCCCCGCCGCCGGTGACAAAGACCATTCCGTGGGACAGATCAATTGTTTTCATGACGCTCTCCTGTTTCGTGGCGATACCTAACGGATTTGACCGAGGCTGCAACCACCGTCGATAGTCAGCACGCTTCCGGTCATGGTGGAAGACTTCGGTGAGGCCATAAAGACCACGGCTTGAGCCACATCTTCGGCTTCTTGGAGCTCACCCAGGGGAATCGCGGTTGCGACCCGAGCCGCGTAGGCAGGCTCGTTCTCCAATTGACCCTTCGCAAGACCAGCTTTGACGATTCCCGGAGCAATGGCGTTTGCTCGGATTCCCAGGGGAGCAAGCTCCAACGCAATCTGCCGCATGAGTTGATCGACCCCGGCCTTGGAAGTGGAATACGCGCTGATTTCGGGCCAAGGTCTATTGGCCACCCACGAGCTCACAAAAATGATGTGACCCTTTACCTTGTCCTTGGCCATTCGTCGCGCCGCACTCTGGGAGGCAACGAAAGACCCGGTGAGATTGATATCAATCTGTTTGGACCAGTTCTCGAAGTCGATTTCGAGAAATGGTTGAGCCACAACTGTTGCCGCTGTAACGACAAGAAGATCGACCCTGGGCGGGGTCGCGAGTGCGGAATCCATCGCGACAGGATCACGTTGGTCGGCCCGCACATAGTGAACACTGGATCTGGACGTTGAAATATCTCGAGCTTTCGCCTCACCGCGGTCATGGTCCACGATGTCAAGAATCCACACCTCCCACTCTTCAGCGGCGAGTTGGCGGGCAATCTCGGAGCCGATGTCACCTGCGCCTCCCGTTACGACGGCGAATCTTTTCTGCCCCGATGCTTTAGTCACGGTCTTCTCCTTTGACACATCTTTCTTGGGCTCATTGAATCATTAGTGTGAAGTTAGGTCCAGAACTGGTATGACCAATTTTACCAATTCACCTATACTATTCAGATATCAGTCTTGTCCTTGAGAGTCCCGGTAGCAGCATGATCGATACAGTCACGGTCGGAGAGACCATGGTTTTGGTTCGGACCCATCGAGCGGGTGTCCCGCTTGATCAGGAGCCGTGCACTCTTGCCGTGGGCGGAGCGGAATCCAACGTTGCCATCGGGTTGGCTCGCTTCGGTCACAGCGTGAGATGGATTAGCGCTCTTGGGTCAGACGTTTTCGGGGACATGATTGAATCTGTTATTGGCGGGGAAGGGGTGGAAGTGGCGACGCGTCGCCATGCAGGACGTCCCACTGGGCTCATGGTCAAGTCCCCGAGCGTGGGAAATGAGAGATTTGTAACCTACTATCGCGCTGGCTCTGCTGCGTCAGACATGGGTGAGGACTCTGTGAGCGACTTAGCTCTGAGCGACGCGCGCTTGCTCCACGTGACAGGGATTACCCCGGCTCTTTCTGAGAGCGCGCGGAGGATGATTCTGAACGTCGTGAACAGAGCAAAGAGTCTCGCTGTTACCGTCAGTTTTGACGTCAATTTTCGCCCGGCGCTCTGGTCCCAGATAGAAGCATCACCTGTTCTCCGCCAGCTCGCCGCCCAGTCAGACATCATTTTTGGAGATCACGCTGAACTCTCCCTGCTCATTGACGCCGAGCCCTTGGATGAGCGTGACCTACTTGAATCTGTCGCAGAACTCGGTCCTGATCAGGTTGTGCTCAAGCGCGGTGAATACGGTGCAGCCGCGCTCGTGCGGGGTGAATATCAAGAGCGTGGTGCTCTCACCATTGATGTTGCCGACACTGTAGGGGCGGGTGATGCCTTCGTTGCTGGCTATCTCAGTGGTTACTTGGATGCAGCGGATGTATCCGAAAGTCTCCTTCGCGGCGTTGTGTGCGGAGGTCTGGCATGTACAAACCCCGGAGACTGGGAGGGTGCGCCAACTCGGGTTGAGTTCGAAGCCACCCGATTAGGGGTGGCTTTATGAATCCCTCAGAAAAATCCGCGGTCAGCGAGGGCCGACAATCACTCCGCACCCTCGAATCTTTGGCTTCGCTACTGGAAACCTCGGCAAAGATTGAGCGAATCGAAACGGTTCGCTCCACAATTCAGCCAAATGTGACTCACGTTGTGGTCACTGACACAGACGGGGTGACAGGCCTGGGCGAGACTTTCTATGGAGCGTCGTCGGTCGAAGCTCACCTTCACGATGTCATTGCGCCGACACTCTCGACAGAGAGACCTGCTGCGTCTCCGCTGTCAGTCAGTGTGCTCAATGAGGGTTATGTCGGCTATTCCGGCTCAGGAGCAGAGGTCCGAGCCCGCTCTGCGCTCGACATCGCACTCTGGGATATTGTGGCAAAACGTCACAATCTCCCGCTGCGTTCCCTTTTGGGGGAGAACACCCGAGACTCCATAGACAGCTACAACACATGCTCCGGGATGAAGTATGTGAACGCTGAATCCCGTCAGGCGACCAGTAACTGGGGCTTCAGCAAGGACAATCGCCCATCCGGCGATTTTGAGGACTTGTGGGCTTTCTTGAACGAGCCCGCTCGTCTTGCTCGCGAGCTTGTGGAGTCTGGATTCCAAGGCATGAAAGTGTGGCCATTTGATTTAGTTGCGGAGAAAACGCAGGGCGGTATCGATGCTGACTTGAGTGTTGGTCTCTCTGTCCTTGACTCCATACGAAATGAAGTAGGGATGGACATTGATCTGTACTTGGAGCTTCATTCTCTGTGGCAACCTGAAGCAGCTCATCAACTCGTGAAAGAGGTTGAGAGGTTCTCCCTTTCGTGGGTTGAAGACCCGATTCGTGCCGACAATATGGGTCAGCTTGCCCGTCTCAGAGAGAAGGCCAGGATGCCAATAGCCTGTGGTGAGAATCTTGGTTCGGGGGAGAACGGCTACCCCGCGATGATCGAACAGCAGGCGGTCGATGTCATGATTATGGACCTCGGATGGTGCGGCGGAATCACTGATGCTTTGCCCATCATCTCTGCGTCCGATGAGGCGGGAATGACGAGTGCTTTTCATGACTGCACGGGTCCGGTGTCATTGGCTGTGGCCACTCAGGTTTCCCTGGCGAGCCCGAACACGAGTGTTCAAGAGGTGGCTCGCTCCTTCTGGCATGGCTGGTACGCACAGATGGCGAACGGCTACCCCAACCTGGTGGGAGGAGTGTTGCTCGCGAACGACGTACCGGGCCACGGATGTGAGCTCACTCGGGAGTTCTTGAGCTCTGCCCGCTCAACAGTGCGTTCAAGCCTTCTAAAGTAAACCCATGAGCCCGACTCTAAAGCCCTGGGTTGGACACCAAATTTTGCCCTTGGTTGTCGTAGACGAGGCTAAGAATGTGCTTCCCGTCATTGAGGCGCTAGCGCACGGCGGTTTGTCCGTCATTGAAATTGCGTTGAGAACCCCTGCGGCACTCCACGCAATTGAGATGGCGGCCAATCATGGAAACGTAACGGTGGCTGCGGGAACCGTAACCAGTGCTGACCACGTGAAGCACGCTATCGACGCCGGAGCAAGTTTCGGGTTAGCTCCCTCATCGTCTCTCTCCGTGATGGAGGCGTGTCAGGCTGCCAACTGGCCGTTTATCCCTGGAATCGCGACGGTGTCAGAGGCCCATAGCGCCCGAGACAAGGGATTTGAGTTTCAAAAGGCATACCCCGCTGACTTGCTCGGTGCAGAGAAGTTTGCCCGGTCAATTCACCACACACTGCCTGAGATCATGCTTTTGCCAAGCGGTGGGGTCACCCAGAGCACAATGGAGGCCTACCTCCGCGAACCAAATGTGTTTGGCGTCTCAGGGAGTTGGATTGCGCCACGCGATCTCATTGCCAACGGGGATTTTGCTGAAATTTCTCGAAGAGCGCGAGAAGCGAGTGAGACGGTGAAGAGTATTGGCTGATTACCACTCTTTGCCTTCTGGTCTCTTTGCCTTAGAACTCGGTGAAGGGCCGGTATGGAATCCCCTGAGTCAGACCCTGTCGATTGTTGATATTTTCGCGCGACAGGTGCATCTTTTGGAACTTGAAGGCTCGCAGGTTCATCATCGCGGGGAGTTCAGCACTGAAGGAGACATTGGCGCTGCCTTGCCACTCGCTGATGGAAGCTTTGTGCTTTGCGAGAGCGGGGGAGTCTTTCTTAGAGAACCGGATGGCGCTCGGGCGTCAGTGTGTGGCCTTCCGGCATCGGGGAGTGATCTTCGGTTCAACGACGGCAAGCTGGGACCCGATGGGAAACTGTGGGTGGGCGTCATGGATTATGCCGCGACCGAGGGTCGGGGCAGTTTGTGGCGCATTGGTCGCGATGGCGAGTCCCAATGTTTGCTCGATGGCCTGACGATTCCAAACGGTCTTGACTGGTGGGGGGACGAATTCTGGTTTGTGGATGGGCCAGAGGAGGTTGTGAGCTGCTACCGCTGGGACGAATCCGGACTCTCCTCTATGAATCGTCGTTTTGTCACCAACGGAACTCCAGATGGATTGAGCATTGATTCACAAGGAGATCTGTGGCTCGCGTTGTGGGGCGAGGCACGGGTGGATCATTTCAATCGTGAAGGGCACGTTGTTGATTCAGTCTCTGTTGCGTCTCCGCACTCCACCAGTCTGTGTTTTGCGGGGAGGGGACTCGACACGCTGGTGATGACTTCTGCGCAATTCAACATGCCGCCCGAGGATCTCGCACAGTTCGAACGCGCGGGCGACCTGTTCGTACAACCGGTGCCCCACAGAGGCCGTATGCCTCACCTCGAGTTCCACTGAGTTAGCGCCCGACCTACCCCACGAGCTGCGGGGAAACGCTGTCCTTTGCTCGCTCGAAAATATCGGTGTCTTTGCCGGCATACCAAGACACCCACTTTGCCGCCGCGATAAGGAAGTTCCATTTGTCGGGATGGGAACTCATTCTGAATTCCTCGAGGCATGCGTGCAGATGTTTGACGTTGTGCATGAGTGTTCCATTGTCGGTGCACGCGACCCTGACCAACTCTGAAATGAGTAGCTCCGCCTCCCCGCCCTGCTGGTGGTAGGCAGCGACAAGCGCTGTGCTTCTCCGAACGTCATGGGCATGTAGTGCTTCGTCGAGCTCCAGAAGTAGATCATCAGCACTCCCCGAAAGGCATGACTCAATGTCTTCCGCATAGGGATAAGGTCTCGAGGGCTCAAAGGGAATAAATTCAAACTCTTCATTGAGGACGCTGGGTCCTCTTTCAAGAAGGCAACCCCCCATCACAACGGCGAGAGACTGAGTGCGGGGTTTCATTCGCGGAAGAGATGCGCGCAATACGTTGAGGGTGGTTCCAATGTGAATGGGCGCCACCTCACGGCTCACAGCATCAAAGTCGTCATGAGGTACCGGATCTACCTGCAAATACATGTCGCATGCGGCGAGGGAGAGCGCGGACATGACAGTCTCTGCTGTCAGCCCGTCATCAGCCAAAGCACGCGCAACCATTTCAGGTCGATCTTTTGGTCGTGATGCCAGGAGACTTTCTCTTAGAGAAGCAGCCGCGCTTTCGTCAAAATTCCCCTCCGCAGGCCCACTGTCCAAGCCATAATTGGTGACCAGTTCAGTTGCTTGCGCGTAATGACCCAGATTTCTTGGGAATGTGCAGGAGTATCGAATCGTGCCCCGAAGCATCGGGAATCCTTCGCGCCATCCCGTGAGTTCCATCATGTCCAGAGACAGCGAGGGGGTGATGAGGGTGTGGTCATCTGTCACTATCCCCTCAAGACCGATGTCCAAAATCACGTCGACAAGATCGGCCTGAGGAATCATTCGCTCCAAGCCCACTAGTCGATGGTCGGCTCGGAGCCATTCCCCGTACTTCACGTCCGAGCGCAGTTGGGAAATGCTCTCCTCCACGGAGCTCTCTGAAATCCCCCATACATCGAAGAGCTCATAGGGAGCGAAGCAGGGGTCGTGCAAATCGATAACGACTTGCGAAAGGGCCTGAATGAGAAGCAAACGCTGGATATCGTGTGATTGTCCCTGGGCGGCTTGGCGAGCATCTTCGCACCCAATCATGGCGTGAGACACAAAACCGAGGAGGTTACGAGCCTGATTGCTGACGTACTTTGCTGCAGCCAATGCTCCTGCTGCCCAGAGCGCGTCGATCGACACACCTTGGTCAAGCTTTTTAATAATTTCTTCGACGACGGTATCGGGGTGAGAGTGCCGCAACCATTCGACAAGTTCGTTTCGTTTGTTGTTCATCGTGTGTCCTCTCCATCTGCACACTAGTTGTTTTTGATTTTGCCTGACTGTTTTTCGGGATGAGGGAAACCTGTCGCGTCTTGAATAGTGAGACGAGACGAGGCAGGTGGAATGCCGCGAGTCTGATGTTCGGAAGCCTCCACGTACCAGAGATCTCCAGCTCCGGGAGGGACAGGCTCCTCGTTTTCTCGAAAGATAGCCGCTGCGCTAGTAATAACAAGGTTGTCCTCTGCGTCGAATGTAGTCGCGGTCGGGTAGGGAGTTCCCACGTCAATGACCTTGTCAATGACCCCGCGGTGCGAGACGTGAATTACCGATCCTCCTCCCCACAGTGCGACCCACACTCCCCCTGAGGAATCGGCTACGAGTCCATCCGGTTTCCCCAAAGACGCTGGAATTCTTACCCACTCTCGCGGAGAATGCAGACCCTGCGCCTGTGTCCACTGGAACATCGTCAGGGTGTTGGTTGCACTATCTGTCCACACGACAAATTCTTGGGAATCGAGCGTCGCAATCCCGTTCGGAATAGAGCAATCACCAATCACCTCACGTATTTCGCAATCGGTCCCGACATGAACCAATGCGCCCCGACCCGGCCGGAGGTCGCGATCGACGATGCCGAGGGCTAACGAACCGTCGGGCAATACCGTGCCGTCCGAGCATCGCCCCTGGCCGGGTGATGAGGGAAGGGAAATTCGAAAACCTTTGTGATAGGCGTAGTCGCGCAGCTCGATTCCCTCCCTCGTGAGCGCGATCAATCCCTCCTGCCACGGAAGGACCTTGCTCACTTCGTAGGGGTAAGAGTGCTCGAGACGCGAATCCCCGTCTTGCTTTCGATAGACAATCCCTCTCAGCAGGTCAACCCAGCGGATTGTGCCATCGGGGAACAGCTGCGGACCTTCGCCGAGGTCGGCGCCAACACGCTCGTATAGTTGCGCTTTCATCTCGAGGATTCTTCGAGGCTGCGGTGGTAGCGGTCGGCGACGGCGTCGAGCTCCGAGTGCCGTTTCGTTCTGTTTGAAGCGTCACGTTTGAGGGCCTCGACAATTCTGTCCCTCGCCCCCTCAACTGAAGAGTGGTCGTGGAATTTTCCCCGAGTTACGAGATTTCGCCCATTTATCCAGACGGAATCAACCGCGCCGCGTTCTCTGTCTTCCCATATCACTTCGTCTTCTACGTGAGAGAGTCCGACGCAAGCTAGGCCACCCGATGTCAGTGCTTCGTAGGCCTCGGGTTGGGACAGCGCGAGGCTGGCAACCTCCAGAGGTCGGACTGACGAATCAGCACTGTCCAGACCGATACCGGTGGTTATTCCGTAGTTTAGCCAGGACTCGACTGGAGCCTTCCCAGCCCCCAACAATCTGTTCGACAGAGGGCATGTGACCAGTTGCACTCCCAAATCGGAGAGCGCCCCAAGTTCGGTATTTGAACACCAGACTGCATGGGCGAGACTCGTGTTCGGTCCGAGAAGGCGATGATTCTTCAGTCGCTCGAAAGGGCTTCCCGGAGCCCAAGCTCTCTGTGCAGCGCTCTCTAGGAAGTGAGAGTGAATTCGATATCCTTGCGTGGCGATTTCGCCGATGGTCCCCAGGAGAGAATCTGAACACCACTGTGGACCAACTGGTCCTACGCCGAAAGTGATGCCGGGATATTTCTTCCCAGCCCAAGCCACAACTTCTCCAAACTCTGCCTCACTCAATCGGCGCGATACCGAGCAAAAGTTGGGCAGGCCGGGGTCTTCTGCCCCCGGAGGAAGAAATTCTGCCTGGTCCGTGGTTCCCAAGATGACGAGGGCTCGGATCCCAGATTTCTCTATGCCTTTGACCGTTGCGTCGAGCGCTCCCCTATATTCATCGATGTCGCCAAAGGTGTGAAACATAGCTTGAACGGTCGTGATTCCCTGTTCGATTAGGTCCACGCAGGCCACAAATACATCGTCTTCCAGGGGTGTGGAGGTCATGGCACACATTCGGAGAAGCCCCTCCTCGAGGCTGGACCCCCTGACTCCCTGTTGGGCATAGGACGTCGAGCGCAGGTGGGAGTGAGCGTCGACATAACCGGGTGAGGAGTTTTTGCTCATAGGACTCTCTTGTCACCCAGAGATACCCAGCAGGCTCTGAAGGTTAGCCCCCTCCACAAGGGCGCGATCATTTGCATCAGGAATAGCTCGCGCAATCTTCGCGCGTTCAAGGTCAAAATCGCTTCCTGGCCAATCTGTGCCCATCACAATTTGGTTCGGACCGAGGCTGCGATAGGCGAGTTTCACGTCGAGAAGCTGTGACCCTGAGGTCTCAAGATAAATCTGGGGGTTGCGCTGAGCCACCAAGATTGCTTCGTTAACGTTCCACACCGTTCCCATGTGGGCTATCAGCACGGGGACATCTGGGAATGACCGCGAGATTTCCTCTACCGAGAGAGGCGCACAGAACGGATCGTCCAGCGCGTTGACCAGAACAACGAGATTATTCCGGCGTGCGGCGTCAAAAATGGGGTCAAGTAGCCCATGGTCCGCAAAGTGGTAACCGTGCATCGTGGGGTGGAGCTTCAATCCCTTGAGGCCGAGGTTTTGGGCAAGATTGTCAATCGTCTCGATGGCATCGATGTTGCGAGGGTTGACTTGTCCAAATCCAATGATTCGGGTGGGGTAAAGCTCCATAGTCTGCGCAATAAAGCTGTTGTCCACCATCTGGCCGAGGGAGCAACCCACAGCCATGTCGACCCCCGCTTGGTCCATCGCTCTGATCATGTCTTCCGGGGTGTAGGACTCTGCGGTCAGGTAGTCAGATGTCCCGCCGGCCTGCCACACGTTGTTGTAGGCGTCAATGATCATGTCGTTTTCTCCTTCAGGATGACGGTTTCTCGGTCGCGGTTCGGAAGATGAAATCCCATTGGGACACCATCTGCCACATCACCCGGGAGACCAGTTCGAGGTCAGAAATGGGAACAAACTCGTCCGCGGTGTGTGCTCGGTCGGTTGAGCCTGGGCCGAACACCGTGCACGAAGTCGACCCGGTCAGGGCCGCCACCATCGAGGCGTCCGTGTAGGCCTCGTGACCGTCGTCGTCACCCTGGGGCAGTGATATACCTGCCACGGCCTGATACGCACTGCGCAGCCCGCGAATGATGGGAGCGTCGTCTGCTGCTCTCACTGGGGGCCTAGGGGCTCCGAGCGCCTCAATGGCGAAGGACGCCCCCGGGAAATCATGAAGCACTGCATCAGCAATGGTCTCCACCATGGGTATGACATCCTCAATCAACATGGGAGGCACAATTCTGATATCGAATGACGCCTCAGCCGCGGGGGGAACCACATTGGTCGCGACCCCCGCGTTGAACGTGCCGCACGTGAATCGCGGCCGTCCCAAAATGTCGTCCACATAGGGGAGGGCTTCGATGTGACTTTTGAGGCGATCCACGATTCTGGCCATCACGTGGGCTGAATCAATCCCGAGGTGGGCTCTGCCGGCGTGGGCCATTTTTCCGGTGACCTTTACCGTGAGCCAGCGCAGACCCATTTGAGCAATGCGGAGCTTCGTCCCGGTGGGCTCGAGAGCGATGACTTGATCTGTGGGGCGAAGAAAGTCGCTCGCCACCAGGTGGTGGGCGCCCGCCATATCGGGAGCTTCCTCGTCCACTGTTGCCACGAAAACAACGTCACCTGCGGGAGTGACGTTGTGAGTGCGCAACGAATCGAGCAGTCCCAGCGCGACAGCAACACCACCCTTCATGTCACATGCGCCTCGGCCGTATATCTTGTCTTCGCGAATCTCGCCACCGAAGGGGTTCATACTCCACCCCTCGCCAAGGGGAACGGTGTCGAGGTGCCCGAGGATAACGAGTCGAGGCAAGTCGCCGCCTTGCAGAGTCGCGATGATATTGTCTCGATTATTCTGAACGGTCATGACCTTCGGAGTAAGCCCCATTGCGGATAGTCTGCCCGAGACCCACTCGCCACACTCCGCTTCCCCTACGCCGGGATTTTGGCTATCGATGCGGATTAGGGATTGCGTGTCGGCAATGACTTTCGTGAGATCAATCATGGTGTCCTTCCTTAACGGGCGAGTCCGTAGGCGAGTCGTCTCGGGTCGGCTCCCGCGGTGAGGACGCGCTCGCCTTGAGTGTTGGGGGCACTCTGAATGGTTTGGACCGATCCAGCGTCAAACTCGAAGTCCGGCCAGACTTCGACGTGGTGACCCTGTGCGCGCAGCTGTTCGCGCTCACGTTCAGCGATTCTGCCTTCGGTGTACACCAGACGGTCAGCGCTCGGGTGGGGGTGGAATGCACTTGGCACGCTAAAGGAGGCAAATCGAGGAGCTTCGACGGCTTCTTGCAGACTCGCGCCGGTTGTCATGACCCGCCACATGACTTGCGCCATAGCTTGGACGATGACATCGCCTCCCGGACACGCTAACGCCCACGACTCATCCCCCTGTGTTGCGATGACGGGAGCTGGAGTGACGACCGGTCGCCCGCCGGGACGCACTCGATTGGGGTGGGAGCTACTGAGTCTGCTTTGGACACCCCTGGGGGAGCAGAGAATTCCCAATTCGGGGATGATAGGCCCCCCATCAAGAGTGTCGGAGGGAGACGCTGCGAAGGTGCACCCCGACGCATCCATCGTGACAATCGATGTCGTGCTACCCAGTGTTGCACCCGGGATGCCAATAGTACTGTTGCGACCGGGTGCTGCCTCATCGGTGATTTCATGGGCGAGGAAATCCAAGTAATCATCAGCGAGGAGCTCTTGAATGTCCTTATCCATCGCATCAGGGGCAGCCAAAAAATCTTCTCGGTCGCAAAACGCGCGCGTGGTTGCCTCGATGAGGTGATGCCACGTTCCTGGGGTTCGCATCATGATTCCCAAAATCTGCAAAGCCACTGGTCCCTGACTCCAGGAGGGTGTTGCGTGCACCCGCCAACCATCGACGAGCAGGGAGGGCGCCGGCGCGACTTCGGCCTCAAAGCTTGCGAAATCGTCGACGGTCAAGAATCCGCCGTTTTCTTCCACGGCCGCACTGATGATCTGCGCGATGTCGCCCGAGTAGAACTCGTCGTGGGCGGCTCGAATGCGCTGTTCTCTGGAACCTTTACTGTGTTTCTCTGCCTCCATAAGACGCTCGAGAGTGTTCGCGAGGGCCGGTTGGACCAAGCGGTCACCCGCTTGAAGGGCTCTGTTTCCGGGGCGATACACCTCGACACTCGAAGGCCATTGATCGAATCCTCGAGAGCAAATCCCGAGACTGAGCGCGAGTCCTTGGTCAAGGAGGAAGCCAGAGCGGGCGTAGGCCAGCGCGGGCTGCGCAACCTCGGCAAAGCTCATAGTTCCTGCCCGTGAGAGGGCGCTGAGCCAGCCCGCGGGGGCGCCGGGGACGATACAGGGTGCTCCCCCGAGGGGTAGGTGTCCGCCGTGGCGAGCCACCAGCGCATCGAGCGACACGCTCTCGCTCCATCGCCCGACACCGGCAATCGAGACGCACTGGTCGCTGCCCGCCTCACGAAGGAGGATGGGTGCGATGCCGCCGAAGTTTGCCATATCGACCTGGATCACATTCGAGGCGATACCGGCGGCCACTCCTGCGTCAACCGCGTTGCCCCCGGCCTCAAAAATACTCATCGCCACCATGCTGACCAGAGGATGTCCCGCCACAACGGCGAATTTCTCACCGACTAGTTGGGGACGCGAAGTAGCGGGTGGGGGATAGGTTCCTGGAACCAGCCCGCCGCCCATTCCGCCTTTTGTCGGCTTCTCTGCCACCGAATGCCCTCATCGCCTTGTCGCGATCCACGAACCGTGAACCGCACTTACCGGTCAGACCAGATTTGGTTTAGTGTAGCAATGTGAATCGCGACGGAGGGCCACTGGTAACAGATGTACTGCTAGGGCTTCTGGTCGGGCTGTTCTCTGGACTCCTCGGCGTGGGCGGGGGAATCATTTTGGTTCCTCTCTTGGTGTTGCTGATGCGCACCGAACAAAAGCAGGCGCAGGCTACGTCCCTGGTAGCGGTGGCTTTGGGAGCGTCCAGTGGAGCGCTCACGTATGCGTTGGCCGGTTCAGTGGTCTGGCTCTCTGTTCCGTTCTTGATTGTCGGGGGAATTGTCGGAAGCTGGCTTGGCACGATCGCGGTGAAAAAGCTTCGGGCTCGTTGGCTTCAAATCCTCTTTGGCATTCTTCTTCTCGCAGCAGCAGTTCGACTGGGGACGGAATCGTTTGGTAGCGACACTGGGTTTGTCGACCAGATGACCCTGGGGGTTGCCCTCGGCTTCGCCGCGAGTGGTCTGGCGATGGGCTTTTTTTCTGCACTCCTGGGTGTGGGTGGCGGCATCATCGTCATTCCCCTCCTGGTGTCACTCTTTGGTTTTCCGCAACAACTGGCAGCCGGCACATCCCTTGTCGCCATGATTCCGCTGGCCCTATTTGGCGCGCTCCGACTCACTCGGTCTGGATTCACCCAGTGGGTTCAAGGTCTTCGCATCGGCGCCGGGTCGGTGCCAGGCGCGATCGCGGGCGCTGCTCTCGCGCTCACCATCGAGGCGAGTGTGCTCCAGGTCGGCTTTGCCGCGCTGCTGGTCTTTGCGGCAGTGAACATGTTCATTAAGGCCCTGAAGTGAACGCGGCGGGGGCTTGGGCCTGGCACCACACGGGCGTTGCTGTGTCCAGTATTGAGGAAGTTCTTGCCCGCCACACCGGACTCTTGGGCTTCGAGGTGGTTTTCGAGGCACCCGATATGTCTGATCTGATTCAGTCCATGACGGGTGTTGCCGGTTTGCGGGCAGATTTGGTGCAGTGTCGTGCTC
>JGI11705J14877_10000585_pt1 | contig 22539 bp, 20 predicted proteins | sample Etolaghawater15m_FD_14877 | JGI IMG/M metagenome (IMG submission 14877)
AAAGGCAGGATTATCAGTATTCAGTCAGGCAATCCGAAGACATACAGAATCGCCTTTAACGGCGGTTTTCAGAAGACGATCGCAGCTAACTTTGTGGAGGCCGTTCAATGAATGATATTTCTATTTATGAAGACATGATAAATGCACTTAGAAACAGCAGTTTACGAATTACAAATCAGCGCAAGGAAATACTGAAGTATATCATCAATCACAAGGATCATTTCGATGCGGACCTGATCCTGGAAGAACTCCTGGAGCACGGGGTCAAAGTATCCCGCGCCACGATCTACAGAACCCTGGATGTCCTTGTACAGCATTTCCTTATCGACAAATTCGATATCCGTGACGGACGGGCACGCTTCGAACTCCGGGCCGGACGGCGTCACCATGATCACCTGATCTGCATAAACTGCGGGAAAATTGTCGAATTCGACCGTCTTCAGTCAGACGAACAGATCTACCGGATCAGCAATGGACACAATTTCAAGTATCTGAATCACTACCTTCAGATCTACGGTGTTTGTCCTGCCTGTGACAAAGAATCAAAGGCCTGATGCTCCCGGAATGCCTGAAGACATTACTGCGGATATTCTGACACCCCGGATGAGCCGATACAGCAGGATCATATTTGATTTTGACGGAACTCTGTCCGATTCTATGCCCGGTATTGTAAAAACTCTGAATACTGTGATGGAGGAGTTTTCCCTGCCTGCCCTGACAAAAGAACAGGTCAGACTCTTTGTAGGTAACGGCATCCCCTCCCTCATAGAAAGATCCTGCGCCTTTGTCCTGGACGAGCCAGCACCCAATCCGGATCTGGTCGAGAATATCCGTGCCCGCTACATGCTCCTGTACCGTACACTGTGTATGGATGACACCTCTCTCTATGACGGGGTCAGATCCCTGCTTCAGAATCTGAATCACTGCAGCCTTTATGTGATCAGCAATAAAACTGAGGAAATGACCCGCTTCATGCTTGATCGCTATGGAATTCTGAATTACTTTCTCAATGTTCTCGGCGGTGACAGTGCTGCACAGCGTAAACCCCATCCCGCTCCCTTCAGATTGCTGGGTCCAGAAACAGAAAACAGATCGGAATGGCTTATGGTCGGAGACAGCCTCTTCGACCTTGATTTTGCCGCCAACTGCGGAATCGACTCTGCAGCCTGTGCCTGGGGCTACGGTGAAAAAGAGGAGCTGCGACGGGCAAACCCCACTTACTTACTTGAATCAGCAGCCGAACTGAGTAAAATCCTGATCCAAGTGACCTGACCCCCTTTTCCCTCACAGTTTCCCAAATTCCCCTCATCCATAACCAGGAACTCATTCTTCAATACTCTGCTTTATATTTGTTCTGATTTTCTATCGCTCCCAAACTGAAAACCCCTATTTTATTTGAAATGTTCCGTGGAACTCCTTATGCTCTTGTACTGACTTGAAAAAATGGGCAGACCGAGGGACCGATCCGTGAAGACAGCTGAACGGCCATTAAAACATCTGAACTTATTCCTGAGCATTGCCCTGATACTGCTTGGCCTGCTCAGCATCTCATGCTCAGGTCGGGACAGTGTCCGCCTCATGTTCTGGAATGTTGAGAATTTCATGTATCCTACGGATAACCCGCTGACGAAAGACGATCCATACATATTCAATGACTGGATCGGATATACAGAGAAAGCCTACCTGCACAAGCTGGAGAACATTTCCTCCGTACTGAACAGCATGTCTCCCACTCTGGCCGCCTTCGCTGAGATTGAGGATATGACAGTGCTGAAAGATCTCAGATCACAACTGCATCATTCGGAAAGCTGGCAGATCCTCCACAGGGACTCACCGGACCGGAGAGGGATTGACACTGCCCTCCTCTATCGATCGGATAGACTTGAATTGGTTGATAAAAGCTGGGTGGAAAGCAAACTCGATAGCGATGTGCCCAGCAGAGATATCCTGCTCGCGACATTTCGGTATCAGGGATATATTTTCAATATCATTGTCCTTCACTGGCCTTCACGTTACGGCAAAGGAGAAGGACATACCCTCCGTATGTCTGCTGCTGAACAGCTGTCACAGCTTGTCAATACAGAATATTCTGATTCCGGAAATCCACTGATCCTTACCGGTGATTTCAATGCCGAACTGAAAGACCCCTCTCTGCAGTATCTGCTCTCTTCTCTGAAAACGATGGCAGGCACTCAGCAAAGACGCCTGCTGACTGACAAACACAGTCAACCCGTTAAAAGCTACTGGTATCGTGGTGAATGGAAGCATTATGACCATTTCATCCTGTCCACTCCGATTCAATCTAAATTATGTTTTACTGCGTCAGGCATTTACTGGCGCCGCTCTATGCTGCATGACGAGGGTGAGGGCCCCAGACCCTTTCGCTTTATCAGCAGTCGCCGCATTATCGGCGGTTTCTCAGATCATCTGCCGGTGTATATTGACTGTTATCTTAGGAACGAAAACTCTCTTCGCTGAGATGTTCGGCACTTTTTACAGTATCTTTAATTTTTTTTTATTTTTTTACTATTTATTTTTTAGCACAGGAAAAATTCCACAACAATGAAAGAAATTGAGTAATATTTGCTAAACCTTACATTATTAATTAGTTATAATGTATTTTCTATTTGACATCTCTTGAAAACATCCTTATTATAACAACATGATAGAAGCGTTGAACATCACAGATGCCTATTACCGCGGTGCTGTAAAGCAGGCGGCGCCCGTTGCGGAGGTGGAAACCACAGAAGCACGTCCTGTGAAAAAGCCGACACGGGTGAATGATGTCAGTGCCAAAGATGACAAGAACCGGATGGGTGCCGGTTTCGACATGAGTGAAGAGGATCGCAAATATCTTCAGGAACTCAAGGAACGTGACCGCGAGGTGCGGGAACATGAAATGGCACACAAACGGGTTGCCGGGCAGTATGCCGGCGCAGTGACCTACATCTACCAGACAGGCCCTGACAACAAGCAGTATGCCATCGGAGGAAAAACGCAGCTGGATACCAGCGAGGAACCGGATCCCGCAGAGAATATTGACAAACAGGAAATCATCTATGATGCCGCCCTCGCTCCCAAGGATCCCTCCGCCAAGGACAAGGAAGTTGCCAGAGAAGCACAGCAGTCCGTAAAGGAAAGCAAAGTGGAACTCGCACAGCAGGAAGCGGAAGAACGCCGTGAAATGCTGGAAGAAGATGGCTCAGAAACTGACCGACCTGCGGCAAATTCCATGGAAAGCAGCTCATACGATCGCTATCCTTCCGATGCCCTGTCCGCCTCCCAATTCGATATCACCGTCTGATACACAGTACCCTGTGACAGGATCAACAGCTCAGTAGTAGAGACCCTACGCCTCCGGATTTTTCTTAGGACATAAAAAAACCGGTCTTAAAAACCGGTTTTAATTATTTCAGCTCTAATATTCTTTACTTGGAGAATGAGCGGACAAATTCGCCGTAATTGACAATTTTGAGTTTTCTTCCTTCCCGCTCGATCAGTCGTTTTGTCTCCAGCATTTTCAGCATGCGGGAAACCGTCTCACGGGACGTTCCGGCCATGTTGGCAATATCCTGCTGCAGAGGCATATCCTCAACACTGACGATTCCGCTGCGGTGTACACCAAGGTCCTCTGCCAGCCTCAGTATGGCCGCACCAACCCTGTGCTCCGCATCCGACAGACTGAGACTTTCAATATGTCGGTCACTGTTGCGTATTCTTCGGGCAAGTTCTTCGAGAAGATAAATGGCGATCTTCGGATATTTTTCCAGCAGTTCCATGAAGTCACTGCGTTTAATGATCATCACCTCACTGTCTTCCATTGCCACCACGTTGGCGCTCCGGCTTTCCCCGTCAAAAAGACTCATCTCACCAAAGAATTCACCGTCCCGCAGAATGCTGAGAATGACCTCCTTGCCCTCTTCATTGATCCGGGTGATCTTCACGGAACCGGTTTTTATGATAAACAGTGTGTCTCCAAAATCCTCTTCCAGAAGAATCAGATTGTTTTTACGGTAATTGCGATGGATTATTACCGAAGAGATATGCCCAAGCTGCTCTTCGCTGAGGTCCTCGAAAATCGGGATATGCCTTAAATAATCAACATCCATCGGGGTCTCTCCTATCCTTCTGTTTTTTTTGGTGCAAATCGATCCAGCACATTCGGCACCAGATCAAGAAGTTTATTCATGTTCTGATCCTGCTTATCCAGCAGTAGAAGCCTGCTGTCTGCACCGTGTATCACGACCACGGCGAGAGGGACCATATTAAAAGCACCTGTAGCAGCCTCGCTGTCCCGTGCCCTCGCGGCATCTGCGGAGCTCTGATATGTCCCGCTGCCGAAAGCGACACTGACCTTGCATATCGGCAGAAGCGTCGTCTCCCCTACCTCGATCGGATCTCCGAAAACTGTCCCGGTCCGGGCCAGATCCTTGACCTTAGAAAGTAGACTGTCCAGCGTTTCGTTCAGCGACATAATATTTTACCAGTTTATAGATCCTTCGATATTCTCTCAGCATCCCTGCCAATCGGAATAATATACTAACTATGCTCACATAAAAAAATAAATTAATCAGCCATACCGTCTCCGTCCGATGGTAGTCGAAAGCCACCTTGATACGGTCTTCAAAAGCGTCAGGAATGAAGGTTCTGATGAGCAGGAAACGCTGCTGCATCAAATGGGTCTCATAGGGGTCCGAACCCGAATAGACCAGCTGAATCTCCCGAATTTTTATCGAAAATGCGCTCTTCACAGCCGAGCTCAGACTCAGTCCCGCACGTTTCAGAAGCAGATGTATATCCTCCCGATGATCACGGTAAAAAGCCCTGTGCAGCTTCAGTTCTGCCGCAATTCGGTCAAAAAGCTTCTCCTTTTCACCCGGTTCACCCACCGGAGGCACACCGTCCCCGTCACTGCCGCCGGAAGCCGTCCCCTCAGCCCCCTCCTCAAAGGTTTCAGAGTCCCTTCCTTCAGCTCCTTTGTCACCGCTTCCTCCAGATGCAGTCTCAACTCCCTCCGCCGTCTCATCGTTCCCAGAATGTATTCCCCGGCCGCCCATCGGCAGAGGCAGACTGAAACCCGGAAAAAAAAGCCTCAATCCCAATCCTGAAGGACCGGATTCAATCCCCAGGTCCAGAAGATACCTGATCCAGTAAATTCTGATCAATGCCCGTGTATCACCGCTCAGATTATCAGCCCGTATCTGCATTCTCAAAGGCAGCAGGATAAACAGCAGGAGCAGGCCGATCAGACCGAGGAGCAGCCATAANAGTATTTTCAGTATAATAAACATAATAATTTATTGACATTTTCAATAATTACTGATATTTTTTGCGGCTTTGAGAAAAGCGTAAAACAAGGAGAAACATGGCACATAAGTTATCCACTAAGAAAAGAATCAGACAGAGCCGGAAAGCGAATCTCCGGAATCGCCATTACAAATCTCTTATGAAGACCGCCATAAAGAAGGTCAATACCGCTGAAGGTGCTGACAATGTCAACGAAGCGCTTAAAAACGCGGTTTCCGTCATCGACCGTCTTATACAGAAAGGCATCATTCATAAGAACAACGGCGCGAACAGGAAGTCTAAGCTGGCCAAAGAGGCGAATGCCAAACTCGCCTGATCTGTAGACCTGACGCAATTTTCCGGGGCAGTTCATCTGCCCTTTTTTTATATCCCTGATTTTTGTATTCTTTATTTCTAAACTCCTGAATTTCATAGTCTCGCACATCTGATCAGCCTGAAAAGTTTTCATTCTCAAAGCCCTCGATCAGGGCGATACGGGAGGCGTGACGCGGGTCGAATTCGGTATTCAGAAAGATCCTGACTATTTCCCTGGCTGTCGTTACACCCAGCAGAAGTCCGCCGAGGGTGAGGATATTGGCATCATTATGCTCTCTGCAGTTATTTGCAGTCAGTGTATCATAGGCCATCGCCGCCCGGATACCTTTAAACTTATTGGCAGCAACGGCTGAACCGATGCCGGCACCGTCCACAATGATGCCGCGCCAGCTCTCACCTTTCTGCACCGAAAGCGCCACGGCACGAGCATAGACCGGATAATCTGTTCTTTCGGGACTGTCTGTCCCGAGATCGATCACATCAAATCCCAGACTGATAACATGGTCCTTCAGCATTTCCTTCATCGGATATCCGCCGTGATCTGATCCCAGGGCCACACGCTTTTTTCCATCGAACAGTGAATGGTAGGCTCCGGATCCGCGGACCTGCGAAGCTCCCTGTCGGGACTGGGCAGCTGTCGTCTTCCGGCCGGCACCCGAATCCTCAGTTCGGCGCAATGGCAGATTGGATGAACGAATCAGGTCCTTTGCCGCAGGCGTGATTATGTCATCAGGACTGATTATCAGGGCCTCCCCTGTTCTCAGTGCCTGCCTGACTGTCTGTTCTGTGATCAGCCGCCGTGCCATGCTCAGCTGCCGCTCCCCTCTGCACACTGCAGCAGTTCGCCCTCTATCAGCATTCTGCGCATTTTCTCAATATCCGTGTTCATCTGCCTGTCCTTCACCCAGGACGGGATGTCTTTGCGAACCATGGTAAACAGCTTTTCTATCACGGGACTGCTCCTGTCCGGACGCCGGAATTCAATTCCCTGCATCGCAGCCAGACATTCTATGGCCAGCACGGAAGCCGTGTTGTCAATAATACTCAGAAGTTTGACTGCACTGCGGTGCCCCATGCTGACATGGTCCTCCTGATTGGCCGACGTGGGAATGCTGTCCACCGAGGAGGGTGCAGCCAGTCCTTTGTTCTCACTGACCAGGGCCGCAGCGGTCACGTGGGCGATCATATACCCGCTGTTAATACCGCCGTTTTCCACCAGAAATGCCGGCAGATCACTCATATTCCTGTCCACCAGATTGGCTGTTCTCCGCTCCGAGATACTCGCCAGTTCACTGACAGCCATGGCGAGATAATCCATGACCAGAGCCGGACTCTCTCCATGGAAATTGCCTGCACTGACAATGATATCCTCCTCCCGGAAAATCAGAGGATTGTCAGAGACAGCATTCGCCTCCCGTACCAGAATATGCTTAACATGTTCAAAAGCTTCCCATATCGCTCCGAAAACCTGCGGAACACAGCGGAGAGAATAAGGGTCCTGCACTTTCCCGCAATGCTTATGACTGTCCATGATACCGCTGTTTTTCAGATAACTGCTGATCCGGGAAGCACAGGCCCGGTTATAGGGCGAACCCTTCACCACGTGGACAGAATCCCTAAACGGATTCGCCGAACCCTTCATGGCATCCACAGTGGCGGCGACAATCAGTTCCGCACTGAGCAGCAGACGTTCCACCAGCAGAAGGCCGTACAGTCCGTGAGCTACCATGCTCTGGGTGCCGTTAATGATGGCAAGACCTTCCTTGGCTTCCAGTTTCAAGGCTTTTCGACCGTACTTTTCAAGTATGTCAGCAGAAGGCTGCCAGCGACCCTCTTCCAGGACCTCACCGACACCCAGCAGAGGAAGGGTCATGTGGGCCAAAGGTGCCAGATCCCCGCTTGCACCGACACTCCCTTTCTCGGGTATGTGCGGAATCAATTCATTGTTCAGTAGAAAGAGCAGCGCGTCCAGTATTTCGGGCCGAACACCGGAGTAACCCCGGCTCAGACTCTGTATCTTGGTGAGCAGCATAAGTCTCACGATCTCAGGCCTGATAGGCGCCCCGACACCGGCAGCATGACTCAGGATCAGATTCTCCTGCAGCTGTTCCAGTTCCTCATGGGGAATCTGCACGGATGCAAGCCGTCCGAAACCCGTATTCACACCGTATATCACGTGACCACGGTCGATCTGGGCCTGTATATAGGCCCTGCCTTTTTCCAGCTCAACGTGCAGAGAAGGGTCCACGGCCACAGTCATTTCATCAGTGATGAAGCTGCGGATCGCGTCCCAGCTCAGAGCTTCGCTGTTGATGCTTAAAACCTGCTTTTCAGTCATGGAGGAATTTAGATGAATCTGGCGGTCAGGGCAATAAAGATGTCGTGCGAATGGAGAATATCACAGTGTAAGTATCTGCCGAATATCTGCCGCGCCTCAGTCACCGAGTCCGCTTCAGCGTCCCGCAGCTGACATAGGGCCCGGCTTTCAGCACATTTGAAACTGAGTTATTATTCAGACTGGGAAGATTTTACTCTGACTTCGATATTAGTCAAGCATGGTCTGCAGAAGATCCACCTGGGCCTCGAATTCTGACATAAGAGCTGAATCCTTACGCAGTTCAGCAACGATCTTCTGAGCATCGTCTGCCATACCGGCCTTCAGATAACAGTGAACGGCAGAGCTGAGCAGTTCGAAATCACGGGCACTGTTTTCACTGTAGCCGGAAGCCTTCCGGTAGTGTTCGGCAGCCTTCTGCAGATTTCCGCGGCCCTCTTCGATGCTTGCGATCCCTTCAAGTGCCGCCTCATTATACAGATTCCTGTTATGGAAATTGTTCAGATAGTCTTCAAAACCCTCAAGCGCTCTGTCGTAGTCCTGCCGAGTCATTGCGATATAGGCAAGATAATAAGTGGCCAGACCTGTGAACTCGCGGTCACTGTCACCGTTCAGAAGTTCATTGAGTTTAGACTCTGCACTGTCATAGTCACCGGCGTCAAGATACTGCTGCGCGATTCCGAATGCAGCGGCAGACCGCTCTGATTTTGCTTCGCCGCGGGCATTGATAAAGTAATATGCGGCAATGACCAGCAGTATGACCGCAATGACCGAGTATATATTGTTCTTGTTCCTGTTATAAAAACGCACACCCTGATCGATCTTTTCAAAGAATGGGTCTTTTTTAAGTTCTTTCCGCTGAATTTTTTTTCTCGCCTGCAGCATGGTACACCTTTCTCTTTTTCAGTACCCCTGGCCCGACTCGAACGGGCGACACCAGGTTTAGGAAACCTGTGCTCTATCCTCCTGAGCTACAGGGGCTTGGACTGCCGGCTTCGAGGCCGGTTCAAACAGCCACGAATATACCAAAATACGCGGAATTGGACAAATCATAATTTTATCTCAGACCCGATCTGCCTTAGTCACTCAATTATTCACGGAAAAGTCCATTTTTTTCCTTGATTCAATTCGTACATTAGGAATAATTTAAGGCCCCGGCGACAGCGATACGGAATTCCATTGAATATTGAAAATAAAACAACCCAAAGATAACAGGACGAAGAATGAAACATTTTAAACGCATCACGGTGCAGAGTACATTTCCCGAGGAATTGAAACAGCTGCAGGACTTCAGTTACAACTTATGGTGGAGCTGGAAACCGAAGGCTCAGCGGCTGTTCAGAAATCTGGATGAGAGCCTGTGGTACGATGTGGAGCACAATCCGCTAAAAATGTTCAAATACATCAGCCAGGCCCAGCTGAATGAAAAGAACATGGACCCTGAGTTCAATGCCCTTCTGTCCGAAGTTATGGAAGAGTTCCGGACCTACATGGACAGTGAAGACACCTGGTTCAATAAAAATTACCCTGACAGCCGCGATCTGCTGGTTGCCTACTTCAGTGCTGAATTCGGTATTCATGAGACCGTACCTGTCTACAGCGGCGGTCTGGGAGTGCTGGCCGGAGATCACTGTAAGAGCGCCAGTGACCTGGGGGTTCCCCTTATCGGAATCGGAATGATGTATAAACAGGGTTATTTCATACAGCGTCTGGATGCCGAGGGACGACAGGAAAACATCTACCCCATCTATGATTTCGGTGAGATACCGATTACCCTGGTTCGGGACAGTGAAGACCTTCCCGTGAAAGTAAACATCAACCTCCCCGGCCGTAAGGTGTATTCACAGATATGGCAAATGACAGCCGGACGTACGAATATCTACCTGCTGGACACGGATATTCAGGAGAATCTGCCTGAGGACAGGATCCTGACCAGTCAGCTCTACGGTGGTGACAGCGAAATGCGCATCACGCAGGAACTTCTGCTGGGCATCGGAGGCGTTCGTGCGGTCAGGGCCCTGGGGTATAAACCCACAGTCTGGCACATGAATGAAGGCCACAGTTCCTTCATGGTCCTGGAAAGATTGAAGGAATTCATTGATGAAGGCTACAGCTTCGACATTGCCAAGGAACTGGTGAGCAGTTCCTCCATTTTCACGACCCATACACCGGTGGCGGCAGGCCATGATGCATTCGATGAAAATCTGATGCGGAAGTATTTTGAAGAATGCTATCATAAATATGCTCTGGAATGGAACAATTTCTTTGCCCTGGGCACTGATTCCAACGGCCATTTCAGCATGACCATCCTGGCCATGACCATGGCAAAAAGTATTAATGGTGTGAGCAGACTCCACGGTGAAGTGAGCCGGGCAATGTGGAAAGACCTATGGAAGGACGTTCCGATGGATGAGGTTCCGATCACAAGTATCACCAACGGTGTCCACACCGAGACCTGGATGAGCCGGGAATTCAGGTATTTATATGATGAGTATCTTGATGAGAACTGGCTTGAAAAGCTGGATCACAAGGATATCTGGGACGGGATCGACCTGATTCCGTCAAGCAGGCTCTGGGAGGCACACCTGCATCGCAAGCAGAGACTGGCTGATACGGTCCGGCGAAGGGTCACGGAGCGAAACAACAGAAACGGTGTCGCGCCTCATATCACTGAAAGCATGCTGCGTCTGCTGAAACCCGATACCCTCTTCATCGGTTTTGCACGCCGCTTCGCAACCTACAAACGGGCAACTCTGATCTTCAGGGATATGGAACGGCTGAAAAAGATCCTTTCGAACAGCAGTCAGCCGGTCGTCGTCTTTTTTGCAGGAAAGGCGCATCCCGCAGACAGACCCGGACAGGAATTCATCAAGGAAATATACCGCCTCAGCTTTTCAGAGGAATTCATCGGAAAGATCATCCTGCTCGAGAACTACAATATGAACCTCGCTCGCTATCTTGTCTCCGGAGTCGATGTCTGGCTCAACAATCCGAGACGTCCCCGGGAAGCCAGCGGAACCAGTGGAGAAAAGGTTCCGGTCAACGGCGGAATCAACTTTTCTGTCCTGGACGGCTGGTGGGTCGAAGGATATAACCGGAAAAACGGCTGGACCATCGGTGAGAACAAGCCCTACGCCAATCTTGACATTCAGGATAATGAGGACAGCGCCTCACTCTATTACACCATGGAGAAGATGATCCTTCCAGAATATTATGACCGCAACGAGAACGGCATTCCGGAAGCCTGGATACAGAGGATGAAGGAAAGTATTAAAAGTGTGGTCCCAACCTACAGCACATCAAGAATGGTCAAAGAGTATATCAATAAGCTCTATATTCCCGCCGATCAATACGCCCGGACAATGTTTGAAAATAAGAATCGTGCAGCTATCGAGCTGGTTCACTGGAAAAAACAGGTTGAGAATGCCTGGCCGAAGGTCTGGGTCACAGAGCTGGCCCCAGTGGATGAATTCCTGGATGACATCACGCTGAATCTCAGTGCAGAAATTCAGCTGGATACCCTGAAGCCTGAAGATGTCAAGGTGGAAGTCTATGTTATCAAGGACGGACCCAACGGTCACGGACCGGTCCTTGTGCAGGAATTGACCGTGAAAGGCACAAAAGCCAAAGACCGCTACAGCTACAGCGCAACTGTGGATCTTCCGAAAGCCGGATCCTATCAGTACGGCATCCGTGTCAGACCCTACCATAAACATCTGATGAAACCCTTTGAAACACGACTGATCCGCTGGATGGAAATTGAAGACCTGATGGCCTGAACTCCCGGTATATAAATGGGTCACAGGACCGTCACTCCTGTGCTCCACTCTGAATATCCATTCATGCACACAGGACATGAACTCAACACCTGAAATGAGGTGAATGTGAATTTGAACAGGCTTTGCGGACATTGCTCAGTCCCGGCAGCCCTTCTTGCCTCCCTTACAATTCTTCTCACATCCTCGGTATTATTCACCGGCTGCAGAGAAGAGACAAAGAAAGTATACCCCCCTGCAGATCTGAGGACAGAGCTTCAAAGGGCCCGCATAGAGAAAGCATGGCCCGGAGCCGTTTTGACAGCAGGTTCGGCTGATTCCGTCTATTTTCTTATCAGTGAGGGATTCCGCAGCTATGAGGAAAAGGACAGTGTCAGAGAGGATGCCGTCTTTGATCTGGCCAGTATAACAAAGGTCATCGCTACGACAAGCATGGCCATGAAACTGTATGAAGATGGAAAACTGGATCTGGACTGGCCGCTCATCCGGCTGCTTCCGGAATTCACAGGACCCGATTCCTTAAGCAGTGAACGGAAAAAGGGTGTCACATTCAGGCATCTGCTGACACACAGCGCGGGACTTCCTGCCTTCCGGCACTTCTGGGCCATGGGGGAGACATTGGAAGCCAGGCTTGATTCCGTCTATGCTACCCGTCTGGACACATCGGCAGGACTGCAGTTTGTCTACAGTGACATTGGACTGATCCTGCTTGCCAAAGCTCTGGAGAGGATTGCCGGAACATCGATGCCGGAATATCTGCAGGAGAACATTTACGGCCCGCTGTCCATGAAAGATACGGGATTCAATCCGGACAGCAGTCTGTTCGAGCGCATCATGCCTACTGAATACAGCAAGGCGGAAGGCGGATATGTGCTTGGCCATGTCCACGATGAAAATGCCTACAGTCTGGGCGGTGCAGCCGGGCACGCCGGACTTTTCAGCACTGCAGAAGATCTCGGGGCATACGCATCCATGCTGCTGAGGGGCGGTTCAGCCCCGGACGGCAGAAGCATCTTCCTCCCCTCCACCCTGGATCTGTTTTTCAGACCTGCGAATATTATTCCCGGCAGCAGCCGCTGTCTGGGTTGGGACAGTCCTGAAGGCAGGGCCTCGGGAGGGATCTATATCAGCAGCCGGGCTGTAGGACATACAGGTTTTACAGGTACCAGTTTATGGGTCGACCTGGAGAACGATCTCTATGTGATCCTGCTCAGCAATGCTGTTCACCCTGACCGCAGCTGGAAAAGTCCCAATTATTTTGACTGGCGGCAGCGCATTCACAGCCGGGTCTATGAGCACCTGGGCCACAGCGAGAAAAATCCTGCCCTGCAGTACCGGGACCGCTGGAACTGACTCATTGAAACATTATGCCCAGCGCGGCATTGAAACCGGCATGGAAACGAAACTACGCACCCTGTATCAGCCGGAAAGAAAACGATTCATGAAATATATCTTCTCAGCACTTATCAGTGTCATTCTGCTGGCCTCGCCTTCTTTTTCAGGCTCTATCAATGGATTTATCACAGATGATCACGGTGAACCTCTGGGTTATGCCAACATTGTCCTTCTGGGCACGGAATACGGAGCCGCTAGTTCCCTTAAGGGCTATTATGTCATAAAGGATATACCTGCCGGTGAATATACTCTGCGGGCGATGATGCTCGGCCATGCCACCGAGGACAGACAGGTTCGGGTGGGCTCCCGCGATGATCAGCGCATCGACATCCTGATGAAGGTTCAGGCCATTCAGACTGATGAGGTGACCGTCACTGCAGAACGGACTCGCTTTGAGAACAAAGTGGAGGTGAGCCGCATCAATCTCGATCTCAGAGAGATCAAATCAGCTCCTGCCTTCATCGAAAGTGATGTATTTCGAAGTCTGCAGCTCCTGCCGGGTATCAGCAGTCAGAATGATTTCAGCTCAGCCCTGATCGTCAGAGGCGGAAGCCCCGATGAAAATCTGATTCTTCTGGACGGTGCGGAGATCTACAATCCCTACCATATCGGAGGTATTTTCAGCACCTTCAACGCAGATGCCATTTCCGATGCCGAATTCAATGCCGGCGGATTTGCACCTGAATTCGGAGGACGCCTCAGCTCTGTCCTTCAGATCACAACCCGGGAGGGAGATTCCAGAAACGGCAGATTTTTTAAAAACAGCCCGGTCGGCAATTACTTCGACATCAGCCACATTCGGGGTGAAGTGAATATTCTCAGCTCTAAACTGCTGCTCGAAGGGCCGCTCTACCGGGGCAGCTGGCTGCTCAGCGGGCGCAGAACCTACTTCGACCAGCTGGCGAGAATTTACTACTGGGCAAAGGATGAACCGCAGGAGTGGGCCTATCATTTCGGAGACCTGCAGCTCAAGATCACACAGAAACTGGGAGACAGACATCAGTTGAGTTTCAGCAGCTTCGGAGGCAGTGATGTCCTGGCCTTCGTTCTGCAGCCCTCTTCAGTCAACGAAGTCAATTTCGACTGGGACTGGGGTAACCGCACAAACAGTTTGAAATGGCGCTATGTCCCGAACTCCACCTTTCTCAGCGAAACCACAGTCAGCAGTACTGATTATCTCTTTGATGTGGATCTGAGTTTTGCACAGATAGACAGCAACGGGCAGAAGGCAGAAACCAATATCCTTGTGAATAATGTGGTCAAGGATATTTCTGTCCGAAATGATGTGACGATCTTTGCCGGCAAAGGACATCAGTTAAAGACCGGGATCAGCCTCAAATATCTGGAGATGGCCCTGGACTACAGGCTTGAAGGCAATAAACTGTTTGATATAAGCAGAAAACCCAGCATTTTTGAGGCCTATGTACAGGATCAATGGAAGATCAATGTGCGTTTAAGTGTTCAGGGCGGCCTCCGTCTGAGCAAATATGAACTTCATGACAGGGTCTATGTACAGCCCCGCTTCGGCATGAAATACAATATCAGCTCCGATACGAAATTCACCTTCAGCACAGGGCATTACAATCAGTTCATATTCACCACTAACGACGACAATGAGATCCTGAGGGTTGTGGATTTCTGGGAACCTGTTCCGCCGGAACTGGATGCCCAGAGTTCGTGGCACTATATTGCCGGGCTTGAGCAATGGATCGGAGAAGGTTTTACCTTCAGTCTGGAAGGCTATTACAAACCCTATGATGTCGTACTGGACGCCAACCCCAACAATGATCCCTTTGACGACAGCGACGACTTCATTCAGGGAAGCGGAGAAGCCTGGGGTGCCGAGATTTTGCTTAAACGGGAAAGCGGCCGTTTGACCGGCTGGATCGGATATGCCTACAGCAGGGTGAAGAAAGAAATCGATCTGAACAGTGACGGCAGCGTCAGCAGGGACGAAGCATTCTATCTGAAATACGATACACCCCACAGAGTGAATGTCCTCCTGAATTACAGTTTGAACAAAAAAAACAGTGTCAGTCTGACCTACGTCTTCCAGAACGGCCAGCGCTACACACCGGTTGTAGGAAAGGTTCATCAGCGGGCGGGTTTTGCCGAACTTCTTTTTCCCTACGGTGAACTGGTGACCATAAACGGCGACATCAACTCCGCTACTTTCCCGGACTACGGAAGAATGGACATCGGTTATGTCAGAAATGTTCAGTGGGGGAAAGTGAAGGGCCGGATAAAAGTGCAGATCATCAACGTCTCAAACAATTTCAATGTTCTTCTGTACAACTGGAATCACCGTTACAGCCCCAGCAGGGTCACCGCCATCGGCATGTTTCCTGTTGTGCCCTCTTTCGGAATGGAGTTTGAATTATGAGTTCCCCGAGATCAATCCGCATGAAGCAGCTTCTGTCCGGCGCCAACCCACTGCTGTGGACCCTTATCCCTCTGCTGTGGACCGTCCTCAGTCTGCCCTCCTGTGAAAAAGACCTGAGCATTACAGAATTCAGCGAATTCTATGAGCAGTACCAGCCGCAGCTGAAAATAGAGGCATTTCTCAACAGCGACAATCCGCTGAAGAGCACGATCGTCATCGACCGCAGTCTCAGGGTGGATGACACGACTGTCTTTAACGGAAGGGATGATGACGGGGACTGGCAGGGATATTATGATGCCAACAGCAATGGACAATGGGACCCGGGCGAAGATCTCAGAGATGATCTGGGAGAAGACGGTATCGAAGGCGATCCGAACGGTTTTCCCCCTCCTGACACCGGGGAAGGAAACGGCCAGCCGGACCCGGGAGAACCCAATGTCGATGAAGCGGATGAGATTGCCAGAATTCTTGCCGACAGCACATCAGAGGTTTACATCACTGATATGGCCACAGGCGACCGGATTGATTTCCACTGGATGAGCATCGCAGACTCCTTTCAGTTCAATTTCAACACCGATGAGACCGATCTGCTCCCCGACAGTTTTGTGACCCAGTACTACGGTGCCTATAAACCGGTTGAGGATTTCAGTGTTTTTCTGGACAGGGATTATGAGCTGACCGTGATCAGCCCGGAATATGACCTCACCGTGAAAGGCAGCACCCGTCCAGTGGACCGGGTCAGGGTTCTGAACATGGATTTTTCAATGCCTGCGGGAGACACACTCGAGTACATTTACGGCGAGGAGAACTATCTGTTCTGGCTCAGCAGTCTGGACGCAACAACTTATTATTACAACATCTACCTGCCTACCCTGGAGGGTGACAAATATCTGACCTCCAATCCCAGTTTCCCGCTGGAATCGTTGAATACTGCCTGGCCGGATTCAGCTCTTGGTTTCACATTCTTTCCGCCGCTGATGAGCCCCAACCTCTATGCCTTTGACATCTGGGCGCTGAATCCGGATATGGGAAGGTATTTTTTCAGCACCCAGGCCATTGACAACCCGGCAGTGAGCAACCTGCGGGACCAGAACGGACAACCTGTCATGGGCATCTTCGGAAGCTACAGTGAAGTCAGGAAATACATCCTGATGAAAGACCAGCCTGCCGAAGCCGCTGCACCCTGACGGGCCTGAGTCGGAAAAGCACTGACAGTCCCGGGAGCAGCTGAGTTGAGGACATCTTCGCCCTGCTGCTAAAGGATATTATTGACACATAGCGTGGGGATTATTGTATATTTGGCTCTATGCTCAGAAGAAATCATCAGGTGCAACTATGAAAAAAAAATCCAATGTCCTCGATAATCTGCAGGAGAACCTTCAGGAAAGCATTGAGAAAATCGGACATGAGATCGGACGGAAACTCACCCGTATCCGATACGTGGACGGTCACCGCTTTCGCCTGGCTGTGATCACTGCCGCCAAACGCCTGATCAGCAATCAGGACTATCTGAACAAGATCAATGTCTTCCCGGTACCTGACGGAGATACAGGTACAAACATGGCCTCAACACTCCATACAATTATTGTTTCCCTTCGAAACGTAGAGCATGCCTCCATCCACAGCATGAGTTCGGACGTTAGCGATCTGGCCCTGGAAGGCGCCCGCGGAAATTCAGGAGTCATTCTGGCTCAGTTCTTTTACGGGCTGTCAAGGGAGCTGGAGGGGAAAAAGCATGTCAGCACCCGTGACTTCGCTCTGGCTGCAGAGCAGGCTGTCAGACACAGTTATAAGGCCATGGAAGATCCCCGGGAGGGCACCATTCTCTCGGTGATCAGGATCTGGGCGGAAAGCTGGCAGGAGCTCTCTTATAGCCAAGATGATTTTGCCGAGATCCTGGATATCAGTCTGGATCGTTGTCGTGAGGAATTGAGACAGTCCCCTCAGAAACTGAAGGTACTCCGAAATGCCAATGTTGTGGATGCCGGAGCTCAGGGATTTGTGAACATGCTGGAGGGGATCAGTGATTTCATCAAGGGCGGTCGGATACGGGAGATCTGGGAGGAGATCCGGGAGATGACGGCACCTTTCCAGGAGGAGAACGATACCATTGCCTATGATCCGGACATCCGCTACAGATACTGTACAGAATGTATTATGGATGCGGAGGACATTGACCGNGAGNAGATCCGCATTAAGCTGAAGGATATGGGAGACTCCATGATCCTCGCCGGCAGCAGTAAACGTCTGAAACTGCACATNCACACCGATGAGCCGGAAACAGTCTTTTCTATTCTGGAGCAGTACGGCACAGTGCGCCGCAAGAAGGCCGATGACATGAAAAAGCAGGTCAAGATCCGGGGACAGAAGGAAAAGAGCATTGCCCTGGTTGTGGACTCCACAGCGGACCTGCCTGAGGATATACTGACAGAATACAACATCAACGTGGTACCGGTCCGTATCCGATTCGGTCAGAAGGAATTCATCGATAAAGTGACAATAGACAATGAGACCTTTTATCGGCGTCTGCGCACGGATGATACCCATCCCACCACGAGTCAGCCGAGCCCCCGGGATTTTCTGAATATGTACCGCTATCTCAGCAGTCACTACGAAAAAGTACTGAGCATTCATCTTACAAAGGCCCTCAGCGGCACATATCAGAGTGCCCGTTCAGCTGCGGACGAGATCGCCTCTGATGCCATCACCATCTTTGACACAAAGATGACCTCACTGGGTCTGGGCATTGCGGCAGTGAAAGCCGGGCAGATGATCCGGGAAAACAAATCACTGGATGAGATCATTGACGCGCTGCACGGTTTTGTTCTGCGCAGCAGGCTGTATATCGTATTCGGCGGCCTGGATTTTGTGGTCCGTGGAGGGCGGCTGAACAAAAATGTGGGGAAGATCCTGACAAAGGTCGGTCTGCTGCCGCTGATCTATTTTGACAAAGAGGGCAAGCTGGGTAAAAGCGGCTTCATCCGCAACCGTCACGACAACTATATCAAAGTCCTGAAAAAGATGAAAAAGGAGCTCAAAGGCGGACAGCCGGAGGATCTGGCGGTGGTCCATGCAGACGCTCTTGACAAAGCGGAGGCCATCAAGGCTGCTCTGGAACGGGAATGGCCAGGCGTCCCTGTGCACCTGGGAGAACTGGGACCGGCGCTGGGTGTGCATGCCGGACCGGGGACTGTCGGCATAGGATATTTCAGAAGATAATTAATTAAACGGAGAATACAGAATGGAAGTGCTGCTCATTATTGTCCTTTCCTATGTTGTCGGATCAATTCCCACTGCCATTATCATGGGGAAACTGCTGAAAGGTATCGATATCCGTGAACACGGCAGCGGAAACGCCGGTGGAACCAATGCTCTGCGGGTTCTGGGCTGGAAAGCCGGCATTTTCACAATGGCCATAGATGTTTTCAAAGGTTTTGTCGCCAGCTGGTGGATCGCCGGTCTGGCGGACGGTCGACCTGTCTGGGTGATGATCCTCGCCGGTGCAGCTGCGATTCTCGGGCACACTTTTACAGTTTTCGCCCGCTTCAAGGGCGGCAAAGGCGTGGGCACAGCTGCAGGCATGCTGATTGCGCTGTTTCCGGTGGCTGTTCCCATCTGTTTAGCGGTTTTCGCCCTGTCTCTTTTCAGTACCGGTATCGTCAGTCTCAGTTCTATGCTGGCCGCTGTCACTCTCCCCATCGTGGTGAGTATCCTGAAATTCCTCTACGCAGCTGATGTCCACGACGCACTCTTCTATTTCAGTCTGCTGATTCCCTTCTTCATCATCTGGACACACAGAAGCAATATTCAGAGAATGATGAAAGGTGAGGAGAACCGATTTGAAAAGGTCATGATATTTCGCAGAAAGAGTTGAAGACATTAAGGGACAAAGCCTTAACAGCGGAATGATTTCGAGATCTCTATTTCAATTCAATCCATTACGAAATAAGCAATGAAGGACATAACTGTCAGTGCCGCCATCATCAATCTCGATGATAAGATTCTGATCTGTCAGAGGAAAGCGGATGACAGGAAGCATCCCCTGAAGTGGGAATTTCCCGGCGGCAAGGCGGAAGCAGGTGAAGCAGCGGACGAAAGTCTGGTCCGGGAGCTTCAGGAGGAACTCGGGATACAGGTTCTGGAGCAGAAGCTGATCATGAACTACAGAGTACAGTATGAAGAGTCTCCTCCGATTCATCTGTATTTTTATGCTGTATCTGAATATCTGAGTACGGTCAAGAACCGCGTCTTCAATGAGATCCGCTGGGTGACCCTGAAAGAGCTGGGGCACTATGATTTTTTAGAGGGGGACCGGCGCATCGTGGAGGCATTGATACACCGCGATGTTTTACTTCAGAATGCCTGTCTGGACTGTTCGCTGAAGCAGATATTTCAATAGATACGATCGAAANNCAGACGGTCTGNACATACNGGCTTCTGCTGAGGCTATCTGCTGCTTCGTGACGGGGATTACATCGCCGGAACATTTTTTGGTCTATATTCATATCAGAGAGGGAGGAAAAGCACCGGAGTCAAATGTTTCATTTGTCATTACATCCAGAAAGACTGAACAGTTCTGCCCGTTCTGCCGAACCGGAGAAGGTTTTTCAGGTTCTGGGAGATCTCCGGGGCAAGATCATCGGTGATATCGGCAGCGGCGGCGGCTATTTTGCAGAGCAGTTTGCCAAACGGGTGGGTCCCCTCGGATATGTATATGCAATCGATGTCAATCCCCATTATCTGCGGCATATTGAGGAGATCATACAGGAAAAGAATATCAGCAATCTGGACACCCTTCACAGTCACGAGAGCAGTATTCCTCTGGCCAGAGAGACCGTAGATATCCTGTTCAGCCGAAATGCCTTCCATCATCTTCAGGATCCGGTCAGCTATTTCAGGAAACTGTCACCTGTGCTGAAAAAGGACGGGATGATCGTTGTGATTGATGCGCTGAGACCGCCCCGTATGAATTTGCGGAGGATACTGAGACATTTCAGTGAAGAAGAGCATATTATTCTGACCCTGAAGGAAGCGGGTTTTGCCCACAGTGCCAAGCACAGTGTCTACAGCGATCAGAGTTTCAACATATTTACCAAAGGCTGATCGGTCCGGCCAGCGGAAGGGTCTGTCCGTGGATTCAGAGTTCCCGGGTCTTCTTTTTCAGGAAGTCCCTGTCTTTGCCCTGTAGAGAATCCTTCATGGATGAATAGACCCGTGCATGGTAGCTGTTGACAAAATTCAGTTCCGCCTTTGTGAGCAGAGAGCTGTCAATCAGATTCAGATCGTAGGGAAAGAGGGTCAGATCCTCAAAGTACAGATAACCGTCATACTCGCGGTGCTCCCTCACGATGACCAGATTTTCTATTCTGATACCGTACTGGCCCTCGAGGTAACAGCCGGGTTCATTGCTCATGACCATACCCGCTTCCAGAGGGACCTGATTTCTTGGAGAGATGCCGGCGGGTCCTTCATGCACATTCAGGAAATGGCCGACACCGTGACCAGTGCCGTGGCCGTAGTTCAAACCGTAATGCCAAAGCGGTTGACGGGCCAGCACCTCAATGCGGGCTCCTGAGCTGCCTACAGGGAAAATACACATAGCCAGATCGATATGACCTTTCAGAACCAGAGTATAATGCAGCTTTTGTTCAGGAGTCGGCTCCGAGAGTGCAAAAGTGCGGGTAATATCTGTGGTACCGGTGCTGTAGTGACCGCCGGAGTCCAGCAGCAGAATACCCTCCGGCCTTATGTGGGCGGCTGATTCTTTTTTTGCCGAGTAGTGCACAATCGCACCATTGGGGCCATACCCACAGATCGGGCTGAAACTGAGACCCATAAAATGTCTGCCGCCGTATCGAAATTCTGCCAGTTTATCTGTGACTGAGACCTCATCCATGGGTATGCGACCGAGATTTTCCTCGAACCAGCGCCACCATTTCATCATGGACAGACCGTCTTCGAGATGTGCATTGCGCATGCCGGCGGCCTCAACCTCATTTTTTCTCGCTTTCATCTTCGTCGTAGGGTCTGTTCCTTTGACCAAAGTGACATTATCGCTTAATGCCGAAGCGAAGACAGCGGAGCTTCGTCCGGGATCCAGGCCAAGACTGACAGATTCCAAAGAGCGCAGGGAGGCCGCAGCTTCCTCGTAGGGACGCAGCGTCACTCCGTCATTTTCCAGAGACCGTTTCAGGGAAGCCTGCATTCTTTTCTCATTGATAAAGAGGCTGCAGCTGTCCTGGGCGACCATGCAGTAAGCAATGGCAACAGGGCTGTATGCCACATCCTCACCGCGCATATTCATGAGCCAGGCAATATCATCCAGAGAGCTGATAAAGAGCCGATCCATCTTTTCCTTCAGCATGATCTCCCTGAGTTCGGCCAGTTTCTCCCTGCGGTCTCTGCCTGAAAATTCCAGTGCCAGTTCAAAAAGTTCGGACGCAGGCAGCGCCGGCCTGTCTGTCCAGACCCGGTCCAGGAGATCCTGCTTCAGAAAAAAACGGCAGTCTTTGTCAATAAGAAGTTCCTGAATCTGCCGGTATTTTTCCATGGAGACACTTGTCCCGTCAAAACCCACACATTGGAGGTTCTGGACATTGTCCTTCAGGTAATCCTCCAGACCCGGAACACCTGTTTCTCCGTCCCTCATAACCGTAATCAGTCCGGAATCAGTTTCCGCATCAGCCTGAAGGTAATATCGACTGTCCACCCACAGCAGAGCGCGGTCCTCAGCAATCAGCATACGACCGGCACTTCCCGTGAAGGCACTTAAATATTCCCGGCTCCGCCAACAGGGGGCCACATTCTCACTCTGATGAGGGTCCGAACCGCTGATATACCACCAGTTGACCCCCTCCTGCTTCATATACTTTCTCAGCTCTGCAAGTCTTTCTGCTGTCATAGTCGTCCACCGTATTTCTTATTTTGCCAAATATACAATAATTTTTTCAATTTTGAACAGGATAGCAGGGATTTAGCAAGCTTTTTGCTTATTCGGGACTGAATATTCCTTAAATTAGGGGAGAAAA
>JGI11705J14877_10000587_pt1 | contig 22465 bp, 17 predicted proteins | sample Etolaghawater15m_FD_14877 | JGI IMG/M metagenome (IMG submission 14877)
CCAGGTCCAGACGGAGATAGACATTTTCCGGGCTCAGCGGTTTCAGCACATGGATGGTGCTTCTCCTCCAGGTGATGCTGGTCATCACCAGAACGACCAGCATCAGGCCCCACGCCACAAGTGGGTCATACGCGTTGAACATCCTGGAAAGCTGGTTTGGGAGGGCATTGCTGTTGTAACGGAAAAGAAAAAAGTGGGTCGCACCCAGGAATGTGGCCGAAAAGAGGATGGCCTTCACCAGGAAAACCTGGATCCGTAGCCGCTTTCTGAAATAGCAGTAATAGTTCGTCATGAACCCGCAGCCGTAAACGGACAAGAGAAATAGCAGCGGCACCTGATAAGCAAAAAGGGCGTGCAGCAAAAATGCGGTCCATGCCTGAAGCCAGCACAGATCCATCCCGGCCTCGAAAACATGCACAAAGCCGCTTTCCGGGCTCCTTTTCATTTCAGACTGCATCGGGAATCTCTTCCAAAAGGCAGGATCTTACGGCGGCGCCCGGTTCCATGGTCGCTGGGAAGCCACCGGGTCGGCAAATGACATTCATCAGGGACACATCAGTCCGTCGTATGGGAGACGTCCTTTTGACGGGTTCATAAGAAAAAAAGAGGCAAGAACTTCCGGCGAAAGAATAGGGGGATTTCTTCAGGAAGTTCTCCATGGGATCGGTCCAATGCAACTCAATTTTTGCCAGTATTTCAAAAAGAGCAGGAAGATGGCCGGGATTCCGCGCTGGTTTGAGCGTTTGCGGGCTTTGGTTGTGCATGCTGCAGTTTGTTAGAAACCCCATGGCATAATGATTGGCGTCCATTTTAAAAGAGAGGGAAGCAATGACCTCAATGGCCCGCTCAAAAGCCGTTTCATCTCCATGGTTCACGAACCCGTCGGCTTCGAGGAAAATCAGAAGCTTTTCCTGCTCCGTGACTTCAAATATCTTCTCCTGCAGTTTGTGATGGTGTGCTGTTGCTTTCCAGTGAATATCTCTGGCGGGACTGAAACTGCGGTAATCCCTTGTTCCCAGTATACGGATGGGGTCTTGTATAGGGCTTGTTTCGGCTTTTTTGCCGAACATGATCCGGTTCAGGACGGAGAAGGGTCTGAGGGGTATGAGGCGGGGAAACACCAGAATCTCAGCTTGATGCGCGTCCGCGGTGGGTCTGGGGAAGAAGCCAAAAAAATCCCCGGTGATCAAACGGGCTGCACCGCTTTTGTAAACACCTCTTCGAGCCGGGCACAGCGCCCGGTGAAAGGACGCCGTCTGTTGCCAGAGAAGGCCGCATCTTTCCTTGATCCGGTCTTCGCCATTGCCCGGGAGCAGGGATTGGGGAATCAACAACCAGGTTTCAGCCAGAACCGGCAGGAATTTGTTGTTTTCAATGACGACCCTGAAATCAATTTCTTCTCCCGGAAACACTTTCTGTTTATCAAGGGTCAACCGGTATGTTAAGTGGCGGGTGCTGAAACGGCTCCAGAGTTTCAGTCCCACTGCCAGAACCACCAAGGTCAGCGAAAAAAGGGTTAGCTCAAATTGGCGGTACAGCAGGGCCAGAAAGAGCGACAGCGCCACAAACGCCAAAATGACCGACGTAAAAAAAATGCCCCGGGGAAGGGCATCCATTCTTTGTTCCCATTCAGGACTGATTCTCATGGACGGGCACCGGTATGGTTCCCAAGATCTCCTGCAGGAGTTCCCTCTGGGTGTTCCCTTTCAGCCTTTCCTGATCTTTTAGGATGAGGCGGTGCGCCAAAACCGGAATGGCCAGGTGTTTCACATCATCCGGGATGACATAGTGCCTGCCGCGAATGGCACAAAGCGCCTGGGCGGCGCGCATGAGTCCCAGGGAACCCCGGGGACTGGCACCGAAACGGAAATGTTCGTTTTGCCGTGTTGCGCCCACAATATCCGCAATATATTGTTTAATGGGCCGGCTTACCCTGATTTTTTTTCTTTCTTCCTGCATGAATACGATATCTTTCGTCCCCATAACCGGTGAAAGGGAAGCGAGAGGATCGTCTGCCTCAAATCTTTCCATGATATTCATCTCTTCCGCTCTATCCGGATAGCCCAGGGATATTTTGAGCAGGAAGCGATCCAATTGCGCTTCAGGCAACGGAAAGGTGCCTTCCAGTTCAATGGGATTCTGTGTGGCCATCACAAAAAAGGGTTCGGGAAGTTTCCGCGTCACGCCGTCAACCGTTACCTGGCATTCTTCCATGCTTTCCAGAAGGCTGGACTGGGTTCTGGGGACGGTTCGGTTGATTTCGTCTGCCAAAAGTACGTTGGCCATAACCGGGCCGGGCTGAAAAGTGAATGAAGCCGTTTGCTGATTGTAGACATTAAAACCGGTGATATCCGCCGGAAGTAGATCAGGGGTAAACTGAACGCGTCTAAACTCCCCGCCGATGCTTCTGGATAGGGATTTGGCAATGAGTGTTTTGCCGACACCGGGGACGTCTTCGATCAACACGTGGCCACCGCCGATCAGTGCCGTCAGGAGCAATTCAATGGCTTCCGTTTTGCCGACCATTACCCTTGAAATGTTTTCCACAAGGTGTTTACAGGAGTCGAATGTCATTTAGATCTTTCCTGGGTGAGATGTAGGTCGGGATCGAGGCCATTATTCCGTTTAATGAGACGAGATATGTCATAGCGTGCAGGAGGAGCGACGGTAAATTTTCAAAGCCCCAATGCTTAAAGCTGCGGGAAAGTTATTTCGTGTTTCCGGAGCGCACGGCAAAAACCCGTTCGCTGGCAGAGTTACCCTTGAATATCCAACCCTTATAGCCATGGCCGAAGGCGAAACTCCTTGCTTCTCTGGCGCCAACGGTTTCGCATGACCAAACCCACCATCCGCTGGTTTTCAGGCAGGGTGTCATGTTTCGAGTACCTGCGCCTTTTTTATAAAGGGTTTCCAACTCTTTCAGGGTGGGGAGGCGCCAACCGCCGCCGGCAAGTCTGAGGCTTTTCGCCCAGGAATTTGCTTCGTCCCATGTTATGTTCCGATCGGGACCTGCAAACCACTCAAGATTGGTGCTGGTATCTTTTACAACGCCGTTGCCGTAGATAACATAAACGCCTTCTCGTTGAGTGATGTTGGCAGTTCGGGCAGAAGATGGCTTCGCTCCGCAATCATCAGCGTCTACAGCTGTCGAAGTGATAAACATTCCATTTTTTCCGTAATAGTCAAAATAAATGGGGATGCCATTATTGATGCAATTTCTAATGGCTTCATTTGAACAGCACGCGCTCAATATCTTTGGCTTTTCTTGAGCAATAATTTCTCTTTCCGCCTTCTTGCTGGTATAGTTTTTAAAATTTCTTCGGACATGAATTTCTTTGTTGCTGTATAAAATTTTATCGATTTTGATGCCTTTGCCAATCACCACCGGTAATTTTCGGCTCAAGTCGTTTATCGTTTCGAAAATCTCTGAATCTAACGGATATTGGCTTGCGGCTTGTGTTGATATCGCGTGACCGGTTGCCAGAAAAAAGGCAACGGTGATAAAAAAAACAATTTTCATAGTATTCATGGTATTTTTCCAGTCCCTTCAGGTATTCTTGCTTTTAAACTGAGAATCTTTCTCAGCCACGTTCATTTAAAAAAATGCATGGTCCTTAAAGATTTTCTACCGGCGTTTTTTCTATCATGGCCGGACCGTTTGTGGCCTCAAACAAGGCCAAAGGAGACGGATGATAATATGTGCGGGTGCTCAATTCAAGTACTTTCTGGGCAGAGGAAAATGGAAATTTAGCTGAAGCGTCTTAAAAAAAATGCCGAACCTTCAATTTGCAGTCAATGGTTCCCTATAGAGATCGAATTTCCGCCATACTGAAAGAGGGATAGAAATAATCAACGGATGAAAGGAGAGCCGACAATGGCCCAGCTCAATAATGTTCTGGATATTTTGAAAATACTGGATAAATCCAACTGCAGGGAATGTGGCGAACCGACCTGTATGGCGTTTGCCGCATGCGTGCACAAAGGGGACAAGGCGCTCGATTCATGCCCGCGCCTTGAGCCCCAGGTGCTTGAACAATTTGAGGGCGGCGTTCAAAAGCGTAAAAGTGCGGATCAGGATGCGGTTGAGGCAATCGCCCGACTGAAAAAGGAGGTCGCCGGCATAAATCTTGAGGCGGCGGCCCATAGGGTGGGCGGGCGTTTTTCCGGTGGCAGGCTGACCCTTAAAATTCTGGGAAAAGATTTCAGTGTGGACGAACAAGGCAACCTGTTTTCCGATATTCACATCAATTCGTGGGTGACCTTGCCGTTTCTCAGTTATGTTCTTTATGGAAAAGGGACGAGTCCAACCGGTAGCTGGATTCCTTTCAGGGAACTTGATGGCGGCCCGGAAATGTACGGACTTTTTGCACAACAGTGCGAAAAGCGCTTGAAAAAAGTAGCGGATAGTTACACCGGTCTTTTTGAAGATATGCTCAACATCTTCAGTGGTAAACAGGTGAAACGCCATTATGAATCGGATATATCGCTGGTTCTATACCCCCTTCCCAGGGTGCCGGTTTTGATTTGCTACTGGAAGCCCGAAGATGGAATGGCGTCTGATTTGAGCATATTTTTTGATGCCCAAGTGGAAGACAACCTTCCGTTAGCGGCCATTTATTCGCTGTGCACGGGGATGAGCAGGATGTTTGAGGGTATTGTGAAATCTCATGGTGCGGCTTGAGATTTTTTTCCCGAGAGCCTTTTTGAAAGGCATGCGGTATCAGTCTGAAAAATTCCGCTTATTTACGAAGCATGTAGTAGCTTGCCCCGAAACCCATGATGACAAGCATCATTCTGGCGGTTATGGACTGTGCAAAAAAGATGCAGGAAAGGAAAATGGAAAACCACAGGAAATAGACGGTCATTTTTTTGGCTTTGTAACTAATCCGTGGGCCCGAGTCGGTTTCCTCAACAAGCTTGCCGAAGAGAGGATGATTCATAAGCCATCGGTAATGGCGCTCCGACCCGCGCAGGTAACAGTATGCGGCCAGGATTACGAAGGGAGGGGTTGGCAGACCGGGTATGATGACGCCCAAAAAACTCATGCCCACGAAAAAGGTTCCGCCCATGGTCCACAGCAGTGATGATTTGACGGGTAGCTTTTTTGGCGTGGTTTCAGACGTCTCAGGATGTCTTTTTTTCAATGCCCGTTTGGCGCGAAGGGATTCAAGCTCATTCTTCCCCGCACATTTCAGGTGTTCGATCAGGGATGCTTTATCGACCCGGGAGTAATCGTATTCGACGGTGATGCTGGCGCAGGTGTAATTTTCACTGACCCGTTCGACGCCGGGCTTTATGGTAAGATAATCTACCATATCAGAAATCATATCCCTTTTATTCTTCAGCTGCGGGAAAACAAGGCGAAGCCGGCCTGGAATGTCATGGGCGATGTCGAATGCGAAAAGAGAACTATGGGTTTCACCGCTGATGTCTCCTGGCGTGGAATTTTCCCGTGAGTGTGGTTTTTTATGGTTTTGGCCATTTTCGTGGTCCTGCTTTATCGGGTGAAGTGTGCCCATTGGCCGCCTTTCTAGATTCTAATAATTTGAACGTTTTTCATTTCCATGACTCTTTTATCTGAGGAGATGTGTCTGCCCCGTTCTGATTGTATCGACAAGCAATTTTCCCGTCATNTTCAGTTTGCCAACTGTTCCTTTCTTGTGGGACATGATAATATCGTAAAGGTCTTCTCTGGTTTGTGGTGGCCTTACTTCGTNGGCCTTTTTTTGAAGGGATAAGGCTTTATGGGGGCATGTGGGGATACAGACACCGCAACCAATGCAACGGCTTAGGTCAATGGAGGATCGTTGCTTCTTTTCAGATATGAACGCCGCACCCACCTGGCAGCGCTTTACACAAATACCACACCCATTGCAAAGATTGGCATCAACCACCGCATAAAAATTTGAAGCCCAAAAATCAACCGGTTTGGGTAAGCTTTTATGCATGCTGAGCATTCCGCAGCAGCATCCGCAACATGAACAAATGAACTCGGCCCTTTCCGTATTGGAGGGTTGGAGAACCAGACCCTCTTTTTGATTTTGACCAAGGATGGACATAGACTCTTCCAGCGAAATTTCTCTGCCCATACCATTGCGGAGGACCGCTTGGGCCAGGTTTCCAACGGCGAAGCAGGTTTCTTTGCGGTTCGTAACCTGACAGGGCTTGCCCAGCAAGGTCTTCTTTTTACGGCATATGCATTCGAAAATGGCGAAAGGTGCTTCAGCTTCCCGCAGCAGCAATGCCACTTCATCGAATGTGCTCACATTGTGCTGCGTTTCAATGCTTCTGGCAATTGGGATGGTACGCATCTGAGGGAGTTTAGTGCTGATGAATTCCATCCCGAATTTTATGTTCGATGTGTATTCATCAAAATCTTTTATAAATTCAGGGGTAAGGTTTCCCAGTTGAAACTCATACATCCCCACGACGAGGGGAACGTTGCAAAAAAGTCTTTTACCCTCTTTAATTTTTGATTCAATCCCCCCCTTTCTTTCAATAACGTCAAGGAGCGCCGCCAATTCTTCAAGTGACGCAACAAAACGCCTGGCGCTTTCGAATATCATTTCAAGGGGTTGAAACTTGTAACTCAGACAGGTGGCGATTTCAGCCTCTTTTGGCGTAAAAATATGTTTTAGAATTCTTATTTCAGAACCTGATCTCGTGGTGGGAAATCCTACCGGTTGACGGTCCAAATGTCGTTGCAGCTTGATATAGACGGCTTCGTTATTTTGCATCTTTACACATCCAAAGCCTTGAACACCTTATGATGGAGCTTGTCTTTCAAACTCGGCCGTATCTGAAAAGCACCACAGGCCGACGATTGAATTTCAGCCAGGTAATATTCAAGAAAGTCCAGGTAGGTCCAGATGTTACGGCCTTCGCTCCCCACTTTTTCGATAAAGGTCAGTGAACTGAGCAAGATGAAGACTTGAACACTTAAGTCCGTTATCCGTCTCAGATAAAATTCACGCTTCACAACATCCCTGCCGTAATAGATCATGCCCCCCAGAAGCATCCATCGCACCCGCCGAATGTTGCGAAATGCCCTTTTCCTCGCTTTTTCGAGAACAGGGTGAACGTAGATTCGACCCATTGAAATCCTTTTGAAAATCCCAAATGCGGATTTCAGGATCACCACCCATAAACTTCCGTATCGCTTGGAAGTTTTGGTCATGCCTCTGATCAAAAAGAGAGGTGGATAAATGGTGTGGATTTCGGTGGTCCCTTCAAAAACCGTCGTGACCCTGAAGTCCCTGATCCGTTTTTCATAGGGCAGTGTCTTGAGATACCCCGAACCGCCATGGATTTGAAGCGCTTCATAAAGAACATCCCAGGCACTTGTGGTGCTGAAAAGCTTGGTGTGGGAGCTTTCAATGGCGACCCGCACAAAAGGGTCCTTTTCGAGCATGCCGGCCGTAAAAGCCGTTATGGCTTTTGATAAAAAGGCGTTAACGCTGGCCTTTACGATTTTTTCCTGCACCAGTTCAAATTGGGAGATGGAAACACCGAACTGCTTTCGCTGACGAGCTCTATCCAGCATTTCACAGGCGGACTGTGTCATCAAGCCGTTTGATGCGGCGCCTAGGCCCAGCCTGCCGTAGTTTAGAATGGTCATGGCGATCTTGAAACCATCCCCGGGCTTTCCAATTAGATTTTCCAACGGGACTCTGACGTCTCTAAATTTTATCATGGCCGTGGAACTGACCTTTAGCCCCATTTTGGGCATATCTTTGCCGATCTCAACCCCTTCCCAACCGGTTTCGACGATAAAGGCGCCCATGAAACCGGGTTTTTCTGGGTCCATCTGGGCAAAGACCGTCATTGCACCCGCATAACCGGCGTTTGTAATATAGGTTTTGGTGCCGTTTAAAATATAATGGAGGCCGTCTAGCGCTTTTTCGGCAAAAGTTTTGATGTGCTTTGCATCAGAGCCCGTTTCCGGCTCTGTCAGAGCATATGCAAAGATGGTTTCTCCCGTTGCGGCAGGGGGTAGGTATTTTTTCTTTTGTACTTCCGAGCCATAAAGGATAAGGCCCTTAAGACCGATGGAATGATGGGCCAGGGGAATGATGGCCAAGGCCATATCGGCGCCTGCGGCAACCTCAATGATGCTCAGATAATCGGAAAGAGAGAGTCCGCTGCCCCCGTAGGATTCCGGAATGGTGAGCGCGAACATGCCCGTTTCTTTTAACCCTTTCCACAGCACCTCAGGCAGTTCTCCCTTTTCCTCAAGCACCTGTGGCGAATATTCTTTCAATAATGCGCCGTACGCATCCAGAATGGCACGTGCCTTATCAGAAACCTTTGACCCATGGCATGATTTAAAAAGCGCTTTATCGAACTCACCCTGATATAGTTTTTCAAGAAATCCCCTGTCTTCCATCGCAATTTCCCCATTAAATACGCTGCGGATCTATATCCGGCAAGTCTGCAAAATAGTACTTGAAATTAATTATAGTCAAGTTCTATCGTAGAAGAAGGGCAACAAATTTTTGAGTGAAAATGTCGTGCCCGATGAGCGGGTGCCGCTTTTGGCCGATTCAAAAGGCCCGCGTAGGAGGATCAGGATGGATCAGCGAAGGCTTCTTTGCATTGGACACCGGGGCGCCATGGGCCACGCCCCTGAGAACACCCTGTTATCTTTTAAAAAGGCCCTTGAGTTGGGCACTCCCTGTGTCGAAACGGACGTCTATTATGTGGATAACCACTTGATGGTTTTTCATGACGATCGGCTGGACCGGACCACCAACGGCTCGGGATATCTCATGGATCACAGTTTTGACGCCCTTCGCTCCCTGGATGCGGGGAACGGGGAAAGAATTCCGACCCTTAATGAGGTGTTTGAAACCATTGATCGAAGAGCCGGGGTAAACATTGAGTTGAAAGGATCCGGTACGGCACAACCCGTTGCCGATTTGATTGCCACCCTGCGCCAACTGGGGTGGCGTGATGAATTGATTCTGGTGTCCTCCTTCAACCACCGAGAACTTGAAACGGTTCGCCAAATCGACCCTCACATCAGAATTGGTGTGCTGATGGTGGGACTGCCGGTGGATGATGCGGCTTTTGCGGCCGAACTTGGGGCATATTCGGTCCACCTTTCCCTGGAGTTCATTGACCGCAGATTTGTAGCCGATGCCCATTTGCGAGGCTTGAGGGTGTTTGTGTTTACCGTGAACCATCCGGAAGATATTGAACGAATGGAAGGCCTCGGAGTGGATGGGGTCTTTACCAATTACCCGGAAAGGGTTTTGTCCCGGCAAAAAACCAAAAAGGGTATCGGCTGGATTTGAGGGTTTTTGATAAGTCCTTTCACGAGGCGGTTACGCGTTGTACAAAGTCTCCGATGGCCCGGTGGATCCTTTCAGCGCCTTTTCCCAGAAGGATGCCGTGACGGCTCAAGTTAAAAGGCAGGTATTCCTTGTCGGTGGAACGGATGTGTTCAAATACGCTCCTTGAGCCTTCGGGGTTTACGATGGGATCATTTTCCCCCTGAATCACAAGGGTGGGGACGTTTATTTGATGGAGCTTTCTTTCCAGCGATGCCATGAGAAAGCCCAGCTCTCTGACACCTCTTACAGGGTTTCGAAAGTAGTTGATGTGAGGGTTTTCGGGGTTGTTTTTGATGAACACCATTTTCGCGCTTTCCATTTTGATGAGATCCATGGAGCGATTCCACGCGCCGATGGCGGGAAGGAACCTGACCGAGAAATCCTGAAGCCTCAAGGGAGGGGATACGGCAAACACTGCCGTTATGCCCTTAACCCGGGTTGCAAGGTCAAGGGCCAGGCCCGCTCCGGTCGAAAATCCCCCGACCACCACCTTTTCGCACAGAGAACTGACAATGGCATACCCTTCATCGACGGAGTTCATCCAGTCATAACGGGTTTTGGTGGCCAGATCGTCGGGTGATGTTCCGTGTCCGGCCACCCTGGGGGCGTAAACCAGAAACCCCCTTTTGCCCAGATATTCCGCCAGTTCCCTGACCTCCGGGGGTGCCGCCATGTATCCGTGAACCAGCAAGATGCCGGTCCGCCTGAAAAGATGATTTCCGATCAGGTAAGGCATTCCCACTTCCCTGCCTTTGGATTCTCCTTTTCTGTAGTAGTCCTTATACGCCTGCTTAAACCGGCGAACAGCGCGATTCATAAGATCTTTGGCGATATCGTGCCTGACCAGAAAAGATGGACACCATGCTATGAGGCGGATGCTGAGTTGAAGTTTACCTAACGGTTCCACTTCATTTGCCATGACCTGAATGGGATTTTCAAATCGGATTCGGTGGAAATCAAAAACGTGTTCGAATTTTGAGGGGTCTTTTATGAGATGGCTTTCCGCCTTTGTCACAACATTTTTGTCAAGGGCCAGGGAAAGAAACGATTTGTACTGTCCATACCGGTCGTCCGTAAGGAGATGAACCTGATCTTTTTCAAGATCTTCATGGCGGTATACCCTCATCTTCCCAAGGTTTTGGGTGGCGATCAGAAAAACTTTCTCTCTGAAACGCCTTTCATCGATCTTTCTTCTCGGGATTGCGCGAAGCATTGACGCAAACAGGTGATCGTGATTGACGGTGGTCATGCGATAAATGGCCGACATGTATTCAACCATAATTTTCAAGGCGATTCTGCGCATGGGTTTTCTGGCCGGAATCGGGTCGTCAAAGTCTATTCTACGAGTGGCCGTAATATCTTTCAGAATAAATGGCTGCTGAAGGAATCTTCCGATTTCAATCGGTTTTCCGAATCGGATATCCACATCAACACCGGATAGCAACATGGTGCTTTCCGTCATAATTTCTTCAATGTTCCGTTCGGAAAGATCATCAAGACCCTTTTCAAAGAGTCTGCTGATCCTGTTTTCCTGAACCCGCAGGGGATAATAGGTGATGTTGATGGGAACGATGTAGGTGCGTCGTTTGATCACACCATCGATGGTGTCCAATTCAAATGAGGCCATCAGGCGGTTTGCTTCATCGGGTGAGGCGGTCTTAAGTGCTTTTAATCGCTGTCTGTAGAATTCGGTTCTAAGGGCCAGCGTTGCGGATCCTGAATGGGGAGGATGTTTACCGCCCCTGTGGGAGATCATGTAACGGCCTTTCTCGATGATCTTTTTACTTTTGACCATACGCCCTTCGGGGTAAACCACCCATGCGGCTTCTCCCGTCAGAAGGGTTTTTACCATGAGGTGGTCCCGGTTGGGATCGCGGGTGGAGATAACCCCAAGTTTGTCGAATATGTCGACGAGCGGTCCCTTAAAAAGACCGTAATCGGCCAGCGACCAGATGGGAATCCCTGTCAGCTGGTAGATTTGGCGGGGTAGAAAAAGGGTTTCAATGCGGGTAAAATGGTTGGCCACGAAGATGATCGATCCATGGGGAATGTTTTTTTTGCCGTGAATGCGAATCCTCAGTTTTGAAAGCTGTGCGAGCTTTTTAACGGCGAGAGTGGTTGTCAGGTAGGCGAATTTGTTCATAGTCCACCATCCAAAACCTCCCGAATGGAACTGGCCAGAATATCTGTCCCGATCGGTTTTTCGATGTACTTGCCAATGCCGAGGTCTTGCGCACGGGCGTCAGATATTTTTTCGCTGTACCCGGTGCAGAGGATAATCGGCATACCGGGCCGTGTTTCCAATATGGCTTGTGCCAGTTGGTCGCCGGTCATGCCGGGCATGGTCATGTCGGTGATAACGAGGTCGATTTTGTCCGGATCATTGCAAAAAATGGTCAGAGCTTTGCTGGGATCGGTTTCGGGTATGACCGTATATCCCAATCTTTCCAATCGCTGTCGGTTTAGATTTACCAGGGATGCCTCATCATCCAGAAAAAGGATGGTTTCAGTACCTCTGGGAATCGTGTTCTCTGTATTGTCTTCGGACTCAGGCGCCATATCTATGGCGGGAAAGAAAATCTCAAAAGTCGTGCCCCTGCCGATTCCAGAGTCAATGTGGATACCACCCCCATGCCGCTTAACAATACCGTGAACAACCGATAGGCCCATGCCGGTGCCTTTTCCGAGCTCCTTTGTGGTAAAGTAGGGTTCGAAAATCCGATCCAAAAGAGCTGGATCAATACCGGTACCGTTATCACTTACCGACAGCTTCACATAGTCGCCCGGCGGCAAAGTCGCATCGAACAGAATCTGATCTTTATCAAAGGTCGTGTTTTGAAGGGTAACCGTCAGGAGGCCTATTGCGTCACGCATGGCATCAGCGGCGTTCAAGGCAAGATTTAAAAGCACCTGGTTCATCTGCGTGGGGTCGGCATGGACATAGTGTGTATCTTCTCTTACGTTCAGCGCAAACTCTATGCTGGTGGGTATGGTGGCCCGAAGCATATGTAAAGATTCTTTCACCAGGATGGAAAGATCCATGCGTTTTCTTTTTTTCTCCATCTTTCGGCTGAACGTTAGAAGTTCCAGCACCACATCCTTGGCCCGAAGGGTGGCGGTCCGGATTTCCTTCAGACAATCGGCAGCCGGAAGATCTTCCGGCACATCGTCCATGGCCAATTCGGTGTTTCCAAGGATGATGCTCAAAACATTGTTGAACTCATGGGCAACACCCCCGGCCAGAGTTCCGATGGCTTCCATTCTTTGGGATCTTTCAAGCTGGTGTCGCAGATGTACCTGTTCTTCCTGAGACCGCTTGAGTTCGGAGATGTCCATGACCGTGGTGAGAAGGCAATCTTCACCATCCAGTTCAATCACCTCGGCAGACCAGAGCGCTTGAAGAGGATCCCCCTCTTTGGTCAGAAAGGTCACCGCCTGCTCCTGAAATCCCCCTTCTTCACGGGCCATTTGCATCAAGCGTTCTCTTTCTTTTGTTTCAGGCCAAAGCCCCAATTCAAGGGAGGTCCGTCCAATCACTTCATCACGATGAAAACCCGTCACCTTTTCAAAGGCTTTGTTGACTTCCAGGTATTTCCCGTCTTCAAGCCGCGTAAAGGCCAGCCAGGTCGGGCTGGAGAAGAAAAACTTTGAAAACTTTTCCTCACTTTTTTTCAGGGCGTTCTCAATCTTTTTGCGGTCAGCAATTTCGCGATTGCGTTCTTTGATGCGCTTTTGAAGCGTCGCCATCCAGATTCCGACAATCACGCCCATACCCAATAGGATCATGATGGCGGGCCAGAAGTATTTTCCGGCCATGCGCCATGGATCGTATGCCGTGAGCCATTTTTCGTAAATCCGGTCATATTGGCCGTTGGTTTTAACAATCAAAAGGCCTTGGTTCAATTTTTCCAGCAGTTCCTTTTGGCCTTTTTTGACGGCGAAGCAAAAAATGCGCTTGTAGTCCGGAATGGGTGCTCCCGTTATGATGTCCTTTAATCCATGTTTTTTGATGACCAGTGTGCCGATCAGTTTAGAGCAGAGAAAAGCATCGTGTTTTTCTGATGAAATCATCGACATGCCTTCAGGTATGGTATCCACGAGGATCAGTTTGCCTTTGAATTCGCGTTTCAGCAGCTCATGATGGGCGGCATCCGAGCGCATGACCACAATTTCTTTTCCCCTGGCGGCGGCTATGTCTTTGATGGCAGGGTTGCCCTGGTGAACGAAGAAGGCATCGTAGGTTTCCGTGTGGGGAAGGCTGAAGTCAAGCAATCGTTCTCTTTCTGCGGCTTTGGCAACGATCGGCAGGATATCGATCCTGGCATCAATCAAATCGTTCCAAACCGTGTCCCACGAACCGGTTGTAATGGTTATGGGCAATCCCATGGCGTTGGTAACGGCTTCGATCAGGTCAATGGAAAAGCCCGTGGGTTTTCCGCTTTCATCCAGGAAGGCATAGGGTGGAAAGTCCAGTTCGCTTCCAACACGGATCTTCTTTGTTTCAGAAGCGTTACAGTTATCAGGTGCCGGTCCTCCGGCGAAGAGCATAAGGGCGATTGTGAAGAGGATGGTAAGAGAGGAGATATTTAAGACAAACCGATGCTGGTTCATAATCGCATCCTCATTAATGTTGAAGGTATGATGTCGTTTTTACTGTAACAGAAATCCGCTTTAAAACGAATGATTCTTTAGGTCCCATCCCTTCTGGCGATGAGCGCCGCGCCTAGGGCGCCCACCAGTTGGGGCTCATCGGCCACCGCCGGTGTTTCACCCAGGGCTTCCGCAAAGAGGGCTACCACCCCCTGATTCTTGGCCACACCGCCCGTCATGGAGTAGGGGCCGGTCAATCCCACGGATCGCACCATGCTCATTACCCGATTGACAACGGACCGATGAAGACCCTTTATGATTTCAGGAAGGGAATGGTTTCGGGCCACCAGCGAAACGATTTCGCTTTCGGCAAAAACCGTGCAGACGCTGCTGATGGGCACTTCTCCTTGTGCTGAAAGAGAGAGCCGCCCCAGATCTTCCAAGGTGATTTCCAGTTTTGCAGCCATTACCTCCAGGAAGCGCCCCGTACCGGCGGCGCATTTATCATTCATGGTGAAATTGAGCACTTTCGCGTTGGGTCCCACAAGGATCACCTTGGAATCCTGACCCCCGATGTCGATAACGGTTCGGCAATCCGGAAAATGGTGAAGGGCGCCCATTGCGTGACACGAAATTTCCGTTACTGTTTTGTGAGCAAGAGGTATTGCGGAACGGCCATACCCTGTGCCGACGATGTAAGCGGCCCGGTCAATTTCAATTCCGGCTTTTTTTGTAGCTTCAGCAAGGGCCGTTTCAGCGGCCTTTGTACTGTTTGCGCCGGTGAGCGTAATGGCGCTACCCAGAACATTGCCCCCTTCATCGATGACCACCACGTCTGTAGAGAGGGACCCCACATCCACACCGATATAGTATGCCATAAAAATCCTTTATTTTTGGTTTAGCTGCAATACCGGCGGATTATGTCATAATTCACGGACTTTTTCTACCCCTGCTGTACCCATATTTTGCAATACGAGCGGCCCTTGAATCCAAAGGAATGCCTATTGGCAATAATGATTTGTGGATTGCTGCTCATGCCGAGGCGGCGGGTTTGACGGTTGTCACCAACAATGAGCGGGAATTTGAACGCGTTCCCGGCTTGAAAGCCCAAAAACTCGGTTCTTTGAGGGTATCTGGAGAGTCTAAAGCTCCTACGTCATGCCGGACTTGATCCGGCATCCAGAACAGTTAAATTATCAAAAAGACAATGGATTCCGGCTTTCGCCGGAATGACAGCCTGGAATTTATGCCTTCAATAAAATCAATACATTACGGCAACTCTGAACTCTGGAGGAGGGTATTATTGAAATTGGATTTTATTTGTCCAGTTTTTCTGCCATGCGCTTTATGGCGCCCATAAAAGCCCGCCGATTTTCTTGTGCATAGGGGTTATATTGATGCATGTCCTTGAAAAGCTGCCAGGTGTCATGGGTTACCACGCCCAGGATGTGCAAAAGCCGCTTATACCCTTCCGTATCGATCGTGAGTTCTTTGGCTCCGAATTCGTCCAGGGCCCTGCCAATGAAATGGGTCAGGGCCAGGCTCACCGCAATCTGGCGGTCATGTTCTTCTGGAGTGGCTTCGATCACGTTGAGCCCTTTTCCGGTCAGGTAGTTTTTTGCTTTTTCATAGCGGTCGCCTTCGATCCGGACCTTGCAGAGAACGATTTTCCGGTCATAGAGGGATTCGGCGGCACTGTCCGGGCCGAACATGGGGTGAGTTCCCAGCAGTGAGACGGACGGCGGCAGCAGATCCTTCATCCACTCAACCGGATACACTTTGACTGAGCAAACATCGACTACCAGGGCATCCGGATTCAGTAATGGCGAAACCTGTTGAAGCATCTCCCGCAGGGTGGAAATGGGAACACTCAAAATTACCGTCTTCTGACGGCATACATCGGGCAGGGAGGCCGATATGGCGCCGATCCGGACAATTTCATCTGTTTTGTCGCTTCGATTAAAGACCTTCACTTTATAATCTTTGGCCAGATAGCCAGCCATAAGACGGCCGAATCTGCCAAAACCGATAATACCGATCATGTTGAGGTCGCTCCTGTTCTTCCACGGATAACTAAGGCCAATCGCTCGAGCCCTTCAATCAACCGTTGTTCTTCGATGGCGTAACAGATTCGGATATGCCCGTCTCCCCCGAATGCCTCTCCCGGGGCCACGGCCACATTGACCTTTTGGAGGATTTCCTCTGCCAGCCCTTCAGAACTTTCACCTTTCTTTAACAAACTGGACACATCGGGAAAAACGTAAAAAGCGCCATGAGGGGTGGGGCAGGGCGAATCTTTGAAGATTTCCAGGGTCATATCCCGCTTTTTCTGCAAGCTTTGCCGCCACTTTTCGAAATGGGATGAATCACGCTTTATGGCGGCAAGAGCGCCATGCTGAACAAAGGTACAGACATTGCCCGTCAAATGACTCTGCAGTCGGGCCATGGCGCTTATGATCTCTTGGGGAGCAGCGGCATACCCGATCCTGAATCCGGTCATGCAGTGGGTTTTGGAGAAGCTTTTGGCAACGATCAGGCGGTCCCGAATCTGAGGAAAATCAAAGAGGCTGCTGTGGGTCCACCCGTCATAGACAAAGGCCTCATAGGCCTCATCGGAAATCAAATAGAGATCGTGGGTGAGGGCCAGATCGGTGACCTTTTCGAGATCTTCCTTGGGATAAACCGCGCCTGTTGGGTTGTTGGGGCTGTTGATGATGATCACCTTGGTGCGGGCATTGATGGCCCCCTCCAGTGAGCGAAAATCGAGCTGATGGGATTGGGTGTCCACCAGTACGGGGATAGCGCCGGCCAGTTTGATCTGCTCGCAGAAACTGACCCAGCAGGGCCGGGGGATGATCACCTCGTCACCCGGGTTGCAGAGCACCTGCAGAGCAGTGTAGAGGGCCTGTTTGCTGCCGTTGGTGATAATGACATTATTGGCGTCATAACCTTCGAACTGCTGAGAGACCGCATCGCGAAGTTCCGGGATTCCCGATACGGGTCCGTATCGGGTTTCGCCTCCTTTGAGCGCTTCAGCGGTTTTTGCAGCAATGTCGGGAAAGGGAGACTCGTAAGGTTCACCGATACCGAGGTTGATGATGTCATGTCCCCGCCGCCGGAGGTCGTCAATGACGCTACTTAAATGAACGGTCCGAGATCCCGAGACCTTCAGAATTCGCTGTGAGAGCTTTTTCATTGATTTTTCCAATATTTTTAATCGGCCGAAAAAAATCAGCAGATTTCAGAAATTACCGTTGCCAAATCGGATAACGGTAAGGTCTCGACCACGGCTTCACCCAGGCCGCGAAGGAGCACAAAATGAACGGTGTTGTTTTCCCGCTTTTTGTCATGGCGCATCGCATCCATGACATTGGCCCTGTCAATTTTCAGGCGTGTGGGTAGCCCGAGGGATGTCAGCAGTTTTTCCAAACGGATGACATCAGAATCCGTCAGGAACCCTTTTTTTGCGGATAACTTTGCGGCCACCATCATGCCGATACTCACCGCTTCACCGTGGGGGAGTTTGTGGACCTTTTCCACAGCATGACCCACGGTGTGGCCGAAGTTGAGTTTGCGGCGCTCCCCGGTTTCCTTTTCATCCCGATTGACAATTTCCGATTTGATGACCACCGAGTCGTAAACCATCCTGTGGATGGCTTCAGGCGACATTGCCAATACGCTCTCCACGTTTTGCTCCAGATAACTGAAAAGGCGATTGTCAGCGATGGCAGCATGTTTGACGATTTCCGCCAGACCGCAACCCCTGTCCTTCTTCGATAGGGTTTTAAGAACGGTTGGATCACAAATGACGAACTCAGGCTGGTTGAAAGTACCGACCATATTCTTGTAACCGGAAAAATTAACGCCGTTTTTGCCCCCCACACTGGCATCAACCTGTGCCAGCAAAGTGGTTGCCGCAAGTCCGAAACGGACCCCCCGCAGATAGGTTGATGCAACAAATCCCGTTATATCACAAACAATGCCACCTCCTATGCCAACAATAAAGACCCCGCGATCCGCTTCAAGCGCAATGAGTTGATCAAAAATTGACTTTGCTGTTTCAAGGGTTTTATGCCCTTCACCCATTCCGATTTCGATAATGGGGCTTTTGGGAAACTGCTTTCCGTAGAGCCGCCGAACTCTATTGTCGGTGATGATAACCGCCTGTGATGGCGGTAAATAGGCGGCTATGTTTTCCAGTTTTTCTCCCACCAGGAGGATTGATTTTCCGTTTCCGCCGTGTATTTCAAGCGTATTCATATTGGGAACCTATGCCGCAGCTGAAACGGAATATCTTCCGTTTCCAATCTCAAATTTTGTCTCCGAATGGCCAAATCCATTTCGCATCAACTGTTCATGGGCAGTCCGCAACAGGGTTTCGGTGGTTTCCCATGAAATGCAGGCGTCCGTGATCGATACGCCATATGCCATGCGCTTCATATCGGGGTCAATTTTTTGGTTCCCCTCGTGAATATTGCTTTCAAGCATGAGACCCACCACAGCGTCGTTGCCGTCCATTTTCTGATTGATGACATCCTGCCATACAATGGCCTGGTTCTCATGCTTTTTCCACGAATTGGCATGTGAGCAATCTACAACGATGGCATCAGAAAGCCCTTTTGATTTCAGTTGATCCATAGCCTCACGAACGCTTACAGAATCGTAATTGGGGCGAGTTCCGCCCCTTAAAACGATATGGGTATAGGGATTTCCGGTGGTTTTTACGATGCTGGCCTGACCGTTTGGGTCGATTCCCAGGAAAGACTGGGGTGATCCGGCAGCGATCATGGCGTTGACCGCATTTGCCAGACCTCCGTCCGTGCAGTTCTTGAATCCCACCGGCATGGAAAGACCCGATGCCATTTCACGATGGATCTGGCTTTCCGTGGTTCGGGCCCCGACGGCAGTCCACGTGACCAAGCCGGCAATATATTGTGGTGTAATGGGATCCAGCATTTCCGTCCCCGTTGGTAGTCCCATCTCTGTTATATCAATCAGAAGTTTGCGCGCTTTTCGAATGCCGCTCATCATATCATAAGTATCGTCCAAATTGGGGTCATTGATCAAGCCCTTCCAGCCGACGGTTGTTCTCGGTTTTTCGAAATAGACCCGCATGACCACCATTAGGGTTTCTTCAACCTCTTTTCTCAGCCGGTTCAAGCGCTGCGCATAGTCAAGCGCGGCGGCTTCATCATGGATTGAACAAGGGCCCGCCACCACCAGCAGTCGCTTGTCCTCTTTTCTTAAGATCCGCTGGATCTCTTCCCGGCTCTTTAAAACCGTTTCACCGGCCAGTTGAGAGATCGGGAATTCTTCCTTCAGCACATCTGGTGCGACGAGAGGGTTGAATGAGTCTATGTTGATGTCATATGTCTTTCTCATGATGGAAGCTCCTTTTTTTCTAAAGCAAAAGGGCCGGGAGAAGCAATGCTTCGCGCGGCCCTTAAAACCAAAAAAAGCCGCGGGCTTATCTGCCGGCGGCTTTGAATTTCTTAAATCTTTTATTTCTCAGCGGAGCACAGGCAGACAGGTCCTATAAACATAAAACCAATAATAGAGAAATCCGTCTGCAAAATGGTGTTCCACTGAAGTATCCTTGAACAGCTGATCTTTTTGAATGAACATCTTCCGGTACTGCCTACCGAAACGGTTTGGGGATGTCAAGCGTTTTTTTGTTGCTTCAAAAGTTGAAGCTTGTATTTTCAGGTCCATCCCCTGAGCTTGCAGGCTTCAGCCACCCGGGCCACAGACACCAGATAGGCGGCATTGCGCATGTGAATTCGGTTGTTTTGACTCATCTCGTAAACGCGGTCAAAGGCGCGATGCATGGTTTCTTTCAGGCGAAAATGAATCTCAGTCAAATTCCAATAGAGATTATAGGTGTTTTGCACCTGTTCCAGATAACTTACGGTTACGCCGCCCGCGTTGGCCAGAAAATCCGGCAGAACGAAAACGCCCTTTTCATAAAGAATATCATCGGCACTGGGCGTCGTGGGACCGTTGGCCAGCTCACATAAGATCTTGCAGCGGATTCTCGAGACGTTTTCCCGGGTAATGACGTTTTCAAGGGCAGCGGGAAAAAGGACCGATACCTCTAACTCCAGCAGATCCTTGTTGCTGATGGCCTCGGCGTCAGGGAAGCCATTAACACGCCCGGTTCGGATTTTATGATCAATGAGCGCATTTGCATCAATCCCTTTCGGGTTGTAAACGCCGCCTTTGGAATCGGATGCCGCCACCAGTTTCATGCCCAGTAGTTCTTCTCCGATGCGTGCCGCATTCTGACCGGCATTTCCGAAACCTTGAATGGCCATCGCGGAACCCTTTAGATCCAGGTTGAGTACTTTGGAAGCTTTCTGCACCACATAAATCCCCCCCCGGGCCGTTGCGTCCGCGCGACCCTGAGAACCGCCTAGAGGTATCGGTTTTCCCGTGATGACGCCGGGATGGTGTTCTCCGGTAAGGGTTTCGTATTCATCCATCATCCAGGCCATGATCTGCGGCGTGGTGTACACATCCGGCGCCGGCACATCCTTCGTAACGCCTAAGGTCCTTCCCACAGCGCGCACGTAGGCACGGGCCAGACGTTCTTTTTCGGTTTCGGTCAACTCTTTGGGATTGCAGACCACGCCGCCCTTTCCGCCACCCAGTGGGATATCCACAACGGATGTTTTCCATGTCATCCAGGCGGCCAGGGCCCGAACTGTGTCTATGGTTTCATCAGGGTGCCAGCGGATGCCCCCCTTTGCGGGGCCGCGGGCCGTGTTATACTGTATGCGAAAGGCGTGAAAGACCCGTGTGGTTCCGTCGTCCATTTTCACCGGCAGGGTTACCTTTAACTCCTGCATGGGCCAACGCAGGAATTCATGGGTGGCACTATCCAGTCCCAGTTTTTCAGCGGCGTTATCCAACTGTTTCTGCGCAATTTGAAAGGGGTTTAATATTTCTGCCATTTTGTCCTCGTAGCTTGATTATCAATTTTAGAAAGTTTGCAACATATATGATAATCTAATTCATTTAAGATGTTTTTAAATTATTCTTTCAGAAATGTGGCAATAACTTCTTCAAGCGGGCTAACCATTACGCCTCCTTTCATGGGATACGCTTCTTTTACCGGTGCAACCACATGGACCTCATCAGGAGATATGTCGCTAAGGGCGTTCCAAAAGCCTTTTGAAACCCTTGGGACCGTAGCTGACTTCAACTCAAAGGCCAATATTCTTCGGCCTTTTCTCAGAACAAGATCGATTTCCGCGCCAGCGCTTGTCCGGTAAAATGAGGGTTCGTAGTTCTTGGCAAAAGCAAGAATGTTCTCAATGGCAAATCCCTCAAAAGACGCTCCCACGACCGGATGGGACAGCAGGTCGTCATGGGTCCGAATATCAAGCAGTGCGTGGAGAATGCCGCTGTCACGAATATAAATTTTGGGTGATTTGACCAAGCGTTTTTTTAGATTAGGGGAATCCGGTAAAAGTACCCGCAACATGAATGTCTGTTCCAGAAGATCAATGTAAGAACGCACGGTATGAGAGCTGACTCCCAGGGAATCGGCAAGTTTTGAGACGTTCAGCAGGGAACCGTGAACATGGGCACACATTTTCCACAACCGGCCGAGCCGGGCCGGCGGCATGCGGAATCCGAGCATACCGATATCCCGCTCAAGAAAGGTTCGAATAAAGTCCTGCCGCCATTGAAAACTGATACCAGGATCGTTTGCCAGATAACTCCTGGGAAATCCTCCTTTAAGCCAGAGCGACCTGAAACCATTATTTGATTTGTCTTCGATTTCTGGCAAAAGAAACGGCGTGAGATCAAGGTGGGTAATTCGCCCAGCGAGGGATTCCGAACTTTGACGGATCAAATCAGGTCCCGCGGAACCAAGAATTAGGAACTGACCATTGGTTGCACGATTGTCTATGATACTGCGAAGAATAGAAAAAATCTCCGGGGCCCGTTGAATTTCATCAAGGCACACCAAATCACCCGTGTGCAATCCGAAAAAGGCAAGGGGATCGTCGAGTTTTGCCAGATCACCGGGGTGTTCCAGGTCCAGATAAACGGCACGGTCCATACGGTTTACGATTTGACCGGCCAGTGTGGTTTTGCCGCACTGTCGAGGCCCCAGAATCGCAACGGCCGGATTGTTTTTTAGTCGCCTCTCAATTTCAGCCGTGAGGTATCTGTTGACTAATCCTTGCATATTTGAAGTCTATATGCAAAATTACAATGAAAGTAAAGAAAAAAGTTGCTTCTTTCGATAAAGAAAATGATTTTTCCGGTAAGTCCTGGCAAGGCTGCATTCTTCAAACGGTACCCTGGATCTATCTAGTGTTCATCCATAAATCGGCTTTTTTTGGCGAGCCAAAGATGAATGAGATTCACCCATGGGCTTAAGTGCGCGTTTATAACGCCCTGCGCCGTCAATTTGTCTCAAATTTGGTCTTCAAATCATTCGGCGGAAACACCAGTCCTTTGGTTTGTACGGTAGATCTCTGATTTAAATTTTCCGGTTATGTCATTTCCTGCTTTGCGAGCATAAA
>JGI11705J14877_10000588_pt1 | contig 22431 bp, 23 predicted proteins | sample Etolaghawater15m_FD_14877 | JGI IMG/M metagenome (IMG submission 14877)
ACGATCTGCACGATACCGAGCTCCCGGCTGGCCTGCTCTTTCTGGGGTGTGGTTATTGAGTGATTGAAAAGTAAGAAGAGATTGGCCATTGTCATTTTCCTGTCTGATGAATTGATGAACAAAAATTTGTCTTATACTTTTCCTTACGGGCAGCAGCCTCTATTTTTCAAAAAACAGTTCATTTTTTTGTGTGATTACCTGTAACTGAATGGAAAGAATTCGTTTTTCTTTTTATTTACCGTCATGAGAATTTCTTCTCCGCCGTTGCATTGCAGCAGGTCTGAAAAATGAGATTGGTTCAAATTCGTATTGTTCCGTATTCCGGTTGTGATTTTTTCGGCCAGGGTAATGTGTGATGTGTCCAGCAAATTATGTTCATACAGTGTTGCCAGGGGAAGCAGCGTCATGGCGCACATGGTTGCGCCATGCTTCATGCATACGCCAGCAGCATGGTTCAACAGTTGTATGGCAATATCATTTTCTTTATGGAACAGACAGCAGCGCGCCAGGTTGACCGCCGTAAGCTGCCACGGATGATGTTGTTCTTTCACTGTTCTGCGCGCAAGTTTTTTTCTGCTGTCATCCCAGGCGCACCGGCGGGCCAGGTTGGGTTGCTCTGCCAGAAGTCTGCACAGGAGTGTGATCAAAAATGGACAGCTGCTCCTTTGCTGATCGCCTTCGGACAGTATCTCCCGTATCCAGTAATCCGGTGAATCTACAGGCAATTTGTAATTTTTGCCAAACAATCTATTCGCATCAGCAAATTTTTCACTGTCAAGAAGTCCATACACCACATAAGAGCCAATGCGGGAATGTTCTGCCGCCCCTCTTCTGCCAAAAGCGGAAAATGCTTTATCAGCTGTTTTCTGTAGTTCTGTGAGGTATGCGGGGCCGCAGAATCCAAAATTCTGGGTCAGCGTCCCATACATTGCTCCCAGCTGCCGGCTGTCATCTTCATTCAGTGCGTGTATTTTTTTTTCATGTTCAAGGCGACGGGAAAATGATTCAGGCAGCTCAGGCCTGAAATCGTAACGATTAAAACGTGTATTGACAAATTCAAGGTTGGCATAAGAGCTTAATTCCTTTCTGGCGTCATAGTTTTTAGCTATCTTTTTAGCAAGTTCACTCCAGCGTCGACTGTTCTCTGTTCGTCCGTGATGGTTCTGGAAAGTTAACTGGGCAAGGCTGTATTCAAGTGCGGCAAAAGGTTCCTGTCTGGCCAGTTTCCAGATTTCCTCAAGAGAAAACAGGTTACTTACTTCTTTGGGAAGCTGTGCACGGCTGTTATTGTTTTCCAGGCAGAGACAGAGTTTGTCTATAAATTGAAGTGGACTCTGTCTGACGGTTTTGAACAGTGAGTCAAGATTGTTGAGAACAAAGAACTCAGGGGGCAGCTTATGGAACTGGGAGAGCAAAATGGCAGGATCTTCTGCTGCCAGCTGCATCAGCTTAATTTCAATTGGGTTATCAGTTCCATGGAAAAGATAGTTTACCACCCTGGCCGCTTCATCAATTGAGTTTACCGACAGCAAATTTTGAGAAGATTCCTGCCCTCTATTTTCTACCGGAATGAGAAACAGGCCATTTTTTCCGGGAAGCAGCATTTTCTTCTGTTGAATATGCTTGACTGGTTTGACGTGTCCGTCTGCATCCAACTCGCCACTTGCCAGAAGATTCTGCGGCCACTGTCTGCCGTTTTGCAGCAGATTAATAGCGATTGCTGCGGGCAGCCCTAAAGAACGCCCTGTCAGTTTGCCGTCTGACTGATGCTGCAGGCTCCATGCAAACAGATCTTTGTCTGCCGGTACTGCCAGTTTGAGACTGTTTCGGCTGTTATCATCCATCTCCGGCAGATTCTGGGTGATAACCCTGCCATTGCCGGGCCTGATACCAAGCAGCACGCTAACACGTATTGCAGTACCATTGCGAACAGTGGCAAGAGGTACCGCGATCCAGGATGCCGATATGATTTCCTCCAGACTGTTATGTGGAAACATCTGATTGAAATACTGAAGTTGCATTGAGTTTAACTGTGCAGTATCTGAATATTCTTTGAAAAGCAGGATTCCCGCTAAAATATGGCGTTCCAGGAGCTCTTTTTCCTGTAACGACCTACAGAGCTGAAAAAGATGGTGGATAAAAGAAAGTGACGGAACAGGGACGGATGGAGGTTGTTTTAGGATGAGGACACTGGATAGAGGGGCACATTCAAGCATGACTGCAAGATTCTGCCAGTGCTCGTGGATAGTATCCGAGCTGTCAGGATCCATAAATAACTCTGACAATGCATTCCCCCTCGGTTGTGTCTGCGCTTCCAACATCAAAGAGGGCCCAGAAGAGCTTGTTTTTTACTCCAAACTCGCCAGGTACCGGCTCAAAAAAAGAACCTCCAGCATTCAGGCGGACGTAGATCTGCGTATCGGATGGCATATTTTCATGGAACTTTCCTACAACATGTAAATAGCCTTCATTCCGGTGCCACTGGGAAATTGTGATGGCGGAGTGCTTGATGTTTTCAGCTTTACCGTTTTGTATGCTCAGACAAAGTGCATATTCCGTGGTGATATCATCGGATGCCGCAAGGGGAAGTGCGTTATCCGGCAGTTGTACATGCAACAAGATATCCCTGACAGTTTCGCAATGGGAAACCATTTCCGGGAAAAATGCTCCCATGTCGCAGAGTTGGCGGCGCAGGGTCTCGGGGTTGATCGCATGGATTCTTCCAGATTTTTTTTTCGATTCGTGTTCACGCAGAAGCAGACTTACAGCACGGGAGGAAAAGAAATATCCTGTCTCTACCTCCATCTGACGAAAAAACCACAAAAGTGAGCCTGGTTCAATGACCGGCTCTGCTGTGTCGTGTTGGTTGCTCATCCGCGAAGGGTCTTCAACTACATCGCCATAATAGCTATCCAGGTCAGCTTTGAGGAGGCTGTAGTGGTTCCAGGGCTGAATAAAACCTTTGAGATTGTTTTGAAACGGGATGTCATCAGCAGCTGCAAAGATCATATCCCCACAGGATTGATATACCGTTACGCTGTCATCGTGTACATCGGTGAGAACGACCAAAGGCGGAGCATAGTACCGTCTTTTTGGGCCCCATCCGCCAAGCTCCTGTTTCAAAGACCAGAGCTGCCCGGCTTTAAGGGATATAATCTGTGTGCTGTCCTTCCTGCCTTGAAATGGTGGAATCCCGGTTTGCCCGGCCGCCTGTTTTACTTCTTCACGGCAATGGGGACAGAATTCCAGATGCTGTTGCAGTTCCGGAGTCTGTTCTCCGAAAAGCACACTATCAGGCGGACAGCAGCGCATTCTCCATATCGCCTGCCATGTAAGATATATCATTGAACTTTTCATTTCCTTGTTCATGAACCCAGTATGAATCGAGTTGCGTCTTTATTCTTCATTACGGACACCAATGCGTTTTTTTGCACACCTTTTAACCTGCTCAAGAAAGATCTCCGCACATTCCTCCGGTAACTCAGCAAGAGGCGGGCCCGGCCAGTTTGATGAGAACATGATTATTGAGTCCATACATGCGGCAAACAGCCTGTGTACCGTATTATGATTTGCAAGACCAAGTTGAACTGCGATATCTTTCAGTTTTACAGGGGGCTCTTCCAAGCGTAACAGGAAGACAGCACACTGTTCCTTTCTCCAGGAACCAATCAGCTGTTCTGCTAAAAACGAAAGTGAAGCAGTATGCAGCCTGATATCAGGGTCGGGGTCGGTTCGTGAGACGACCTCGGTCTCCTCTCGCAGCAAGGTTTCAGAAGGAGTGTGCAGCCAGGGATGAATAGACAACAGGTAACGCTGCAGATCTCTTACCGCAAGTGCCTGAACAGCGGTTCTGCGGTTCGCTTCATCCCAGAAAAAAAGGGCCGCATCATGCAGATACATAGATTTACACACCTCTTTCATTTCGCTGACACCACTACTTTCCGGGAAAACAGGCCAGGCGGACAGGTTCTCTTCCGACAGGGAGGTCTGTACCAACTCTTCCGTATTTTCTCCTGAAACCGGCCTGAACAAGAAGGCGTTATTCACACCTTTCCCGCAAATAAAAGATGAAGAAGCGGACACTGTTTCACGCAGTCTCCTGTAGAGATAGCCGGCGGGATTGACGGCTTTGTTGCGTGATTTTTCCTGCAGGCTCCAGAGGAACTTTTTCCTGGCGTATTCAAACAGTTTTCGCGTCTCATTGTTTTCGGCAAGAAAGAGAAGATCAGGGGTTTTATTGAGATTGGGAAAGAACGTCCCGGCAAGAAACAGGTAAAAATCATGGGCCATTTCATCTACAGCATAGCTCTCGTCAGAGAATGGCCACATCACTGCCAACGCACCGTTTTTTTTCACTTCTCTCATGATTCTGGAGGACAGAGAGAGAAGAAAAGAATAACCATCCTCACTTCCAACCCACGCGAGCAGGTGTTCCTGTATGGCTGTGTGCGTGTGGTCGGACATTACTGCCTGTCCACGATGCAGGACAGGGGGACCCTGCCGATAAAAATCGGCTCACGGCTGAACCTGGTATCAAGGGGAAGAGTGAACCTGAACGTTTCAATCAGATAGGAGTTTTGCTTTGAGATATGCTGCTTCATTTCAAATTCACACCCTTTCTGTATATGCCTGCAGTTTTTACGGCCTTTTGATGAGCATGGACAAAGGAGATGACCACTGGGCCGGCACGAAAGAACGAAAACCGGATGGGTCTGATAATCATTTCGAAATGTCGCGGGAAAGCCACCAGTCCACTTTTTAAGATCGATATCATCCACACCGGCAAAGAACATTCTTTCACGCCACTGCATAGGCGATAGTTTGCGGATAGCATCTCCAAGAATGGATAAGTCAGGTCGACGGATTTGTGAAAGTAGCTTTTCTTCGACGGTTCCCGATGATTTTTTCATGGTTGACTATTACACAAAATCTAACTCTTGAAAAGAGTAAAGAGTGGAAATTCAACAAGTAAATAGTCTTGGAAACGCATTTTCACATTTTCCGCGAAAACAAAACCGCAGCCCCATTCGCGATTGTCGAAAAAGAGCCTGCGCAGTATAATGGCCCCGGAAAAGGCGCCATTATGAAGATCATTCCTCCCGGAGAACCGGTTTGAGCACGACACATACAAAGCGAATCCTGCTGGTCGATGATGATATTGCCCATCGTACCATGCTGTAGGTAAACCTCTCCGGGGAAGACTTTCATGTTGCGGAAGTTGATGATGGTGATCGGGTAATCCCATTTCTGGATCAGGAGCAACAGGGAATGATCGACCTGATTCTGCTTGATATGAAAATGGCCCGCATGGACAGACAGGCCACTCTGAAAGCACTGAAAGACACCATCCATGCAGCCATCCCGGTGATAGTCCTCACCGCCTTTTCGTCGGTTAAAACAGCCGTCAAGGCCATGCGTGAAGGCACTTTTGACTATGTGGCCAAACCCATCGATCTCGATGAACTGAAAATGGTAATGGCGAAAGCCCTTCACTTTCAGGAACTGAAGCAGGAAAACTCCAGGTTAAAAAAAGATCTGGAAGAACGGTTTTCATTCGGCAACATAATAGGAATCAGTCCGGCCATGGAGGAACTTTTTGAGACGCTTGAACTCGTTGCCCCTTCCGATGCCACCGTCCTCATCACCGGAGAATCCGGGACGGGAAAAGAATTAATTGCCAACGCCATATACCAGCAGAGCAATCGAAAGCCGTATCCCTTTATCAAAAAGAAAAAGGGGTCACCCATTAAAAGGCCCCTTGTCAAGACATATATCCGCAGAATGATCGGAAAAAGACGGACCACTCTTTAAAGCTCACCCCCATATCTTTGGACTCTCCATTATTGCGGCTACCCCAATTTTTTCTGTATACGTATTCCATGGCATCGGGATTCCGGCGTCTTTCAATATAACGGTGCCTGTGGCCGGAGCTGCTGTACTCTGACAACATCTGGGCGGGACAACCTGACAACGCCCTTCATTCAACCATTGAACCTTTAGAAAAATCACAATCGAATTGATATTATTAATAAAACATGATATAAATTTTCGTAGCTGAAAACCAGCCCAACAGATATCTAAATATCTCAAAGGAGGTTCTTTGTGGTAAAATACAAGCCATATGCCCCTTTCCAAGATCCTTTCCTAACAGTCTTTTCCCACAAACAGCATCAGAAAGGTACTTTTGAGTGCTCCATCAACCATCTTATCGTTCATGAAACGGACTTGTTTCATCTGAATAGTCGCCGACGGAATTATAAATTACTGCCTCCGACGAAACAAGAACTCATGGAACCTTTTAGAATACCAAAAAGAAGAAAAATGTTACCAAGACAAGGCAAGAACAACGCAAGTAAACAGGGTAACGGCCCTCTGCCCCAAGCGTTTCCTACCTAGCGATTATACACTTGCCCCGGAGACTCGTTACAGGAATAATAATGAAATATTTCTCGATGCATTTGCCAGTGTATCTCCTCCTGTTGCTGCTTCTGCTTGCTACGGATGCCTTCGCCGAGGAGCACATAAAAGTCGGGGCATATCAGAACCCTCCCAAAGTGTTTGTAACCCCAGACGGTCGTACAACCGGGGTGTTTCCCGAAATCCTCAATGCCATTGCCGAACGGCGTGGCTGGAAGATCGAATACGTCCATGGGACATGGACGGAGTGTCTAGGTCGCCTGCAAAGCGGTGAAATCGACCTGATGGTGGACATGGCGGTCTCGGAAGAGAGGCAAAATCTGTACGAATTATCCAAAGAACCGGTTCTCATGAACTGGGGGACAGCATTCTCACGAAAGGATCTCTCCATCAGTACGTTCCTTGATATGCAGCACCGGTCCGTGGCGGTCATGAAGGGAAGCATCCATACGGAAGGACTGCACGGCATCAAGGCGTTAATGGCCCAGTTCGGAGTTTCATGCCGTTTTCTCGAAGTCGACAACTATCACGACGTACTGATGTTGCTCGACTCGAAACAGGCCGATGTCGGCATCGTGAACCGATTGTTCGGCACGTTACACGGTGATGAGCACGAGGTTTCTCCAACCCCCATCATCTTCAATCCTCGCGTACTCGTATTCGCGACCCGCAAGGGTTCGCAACGGGGTATTCGGCTACTGGAACAGATTGACGCAAGCCTGACCGAAGCCAAACAGAATCCCGACTCCGCCTACCATCAGGTTCTGGCCTACTACCTGGGTGGGGGCACCAGGAATTGGCAAGAACAGGAACAACCCTATTCCCGCGAACTTGACCTGAGTCCTGTCGAGCTGCGCTGGATCAGGGAGCACCCGCGGATTCGTTTCAGCGTGGATCCCGAGTTTGCCCCCTTCGAGTTTCTTTCCCAGGAAGGCGACTATCGTGGCATGGCCGCTGATTTTCTGAATCTGGTAAGCCAGAAGACAGGACTCAAGTTTGAACTGGTCAAACACAATGCCTGGTCTGAAAGCATGCAGGCCGTCAAAGATCGTAAAATCGACCTGTTGCCATGCATCGGCTACAGTGAGGAGAGATCGCAGTTTCTCACCTACAGTGAGCCCTATCTAAAATTTGCTCGAGCCGTCGTTACCCGTATGGATTCGCCAATTACCAGCCTCAGTGATTTGGACAAAATGCAGATCGCGGTTCAGATCGACAGCTCCCACCACGCTTTTCTGCATGAGAACACAACTCTTCAGCCGCAACTATACAAAACGTTCGGGGAATGTCTCCTTGCCGTGTCACGCGGCGAAGTCGATGCCGCAGTGGGCAACCTGGCCGCCACGACCTATCTCACCCAGAACATGGCTCTCACGAACCTCAAGTTGGCCGCTTACGCCTCCCCTACGCCCCAGCCTCTGGCCTTCGGCGTCCGCGACGATTGGCCTGAATTGGCATCAATTATCAACCATGCGCTCAAATCGGTGACCGCGCAGCAACGCAATACGATTCTCGCCAAGTGGCTTCCTTTACCAAGGGCGGCACCAACAGGGATCAATCTTACCCAGGAAGAACGTGAGTGGTTACTCATGCACCCCCGGATTCGAGTCGGCTGGGATCCTTCGTGGGCCCCCATCGAGTTTGTGGATTCAGATGGCATCCCTCAAGGGGTTTCCATAGAGTATCTCAGGGCCATTGAAGCTATTATCGGGGTTCAATTCGACCTGGGCAAGTCCAGCCGCTGGCAGACCACATACGAGAAGCTGAAAAACCATGAACTGGACATGAGTTCCTGTCTGGCCGTTACATCGGATCGATTGGCGCATCTCGATTTCACCGAACCCTATCTTAATTCTCCCGTCGTTTTCTTTGCCCATGAAGAAATTCCCTACATCCGCGACATTTCAGAACTCAAAAACTTGCGAGTGGCGGTTGTCGAAAACTATGCGACTGATGAGTGGGTCAGTCATGATTTCCCGGAACTGGCTCTGACACGCGTGCCTACCATCGCCGCCGCTTTTGACTTGTTGGACCAAAATAAAGTGGATGTATTTATCGGCAGCGTTCTTCCCGGCAACTACTATTTGAGCAAACACCGGTACCGAAACATCAAGATTGTCGGTGAGACCCCTTATACCTACAAACTTCGCATGGCGGTAAGAAACGACTGGCCTATTTTTACGGAAATCCTGCAAAAAGCGTTGGCAGCACTGCCAGAAGCCGATCAGACTGCATTCTATCGCAAATGGGTCTGGGTCAAATACGAACACGGATTCAATTACTCCCTCTTTTGGAAGATCTGCGGCGGCGCCCTGGCTGTCATTCTCATGTTTGCCTTCTGGAACAGAAGACTGACAATGGAAGTCCGAACCCGCAAACAGGCCCAGACGGCTCTTGCGGAACGCGAAAAAGCACTGCGTGCCAGTTATGCTGATGTGAAGAAACTTGAAGAACTCAAGAATAATCTTACACACATGATTGTCCATGACATACGATCTCCCTTGACAACCATCATGGGAGCACTGGATTTGCTGGAAATGGACCAAGGGAACCAATCCACTCTGACCATGGCACGAATCGGAGTCCAGAGGGCCACGGATATGGCACAGGCACTTCTCGACATCGCCAGACTCGAAACGGGCAAGGTACCACTCAACCTGGTTGAGATCGATATGAAAGTCGTTGCGGAAACGGCTCTTCGCGGGATGGATATCCAGGCGCGTCAGGCTGACGTGCATCTCCTTTTATCAGGAACCACTGTTCGGGGCAAAGCCGATCCTGACATATTACACCGGGTGCTGACGAATCTGATAGGCAATGCGATTAAGGCTTCAAGCAAAGGTGGCACCGTGGAAATTTGTACAACAGACGGTGGCTCCCAAATGACTGTCGCAGTACAGGATTTCGGGAGTGGAATCCCGAAAGAATACCACGAGACCCTGTTCGACAAATTCACCACCGCCGAGCCCCGTCAGCAACGGAAAACATCGGTTGGCCTGGGGCTGGCGTTTTGCAAACTGGCAATTGAAGCCCACGGAGGCACTATCATGGTGGAAAGTGAGGAGGGCCAAGGGAGCATTTTTCGCATTCATCTTCCGAAGAATGACCAGCAGTCCTAAATGCAATACTACCCCACTTGGATTGGAAGCGCCTTGCACTCGTGCCCTTAAACCAACCCACGGAAACTGATTAGCATTTTATGGATACCTGATTACCATCCAAACTCAGCTTTGTAACCCGGAGTTGTTCGGTGTCGATTATATGGGACGCCATAAACCCATCCCTGGGGACTCTGCTGCGGCCGTTCAGGCCGCAGATGCCCATATAATCAACACGAAAAAACTCCTCATCAGGCTGGCAGGCTGAGGATTGGTGGTAATCATGTATGGGTGTCAAAACTGATAGAGTGCATATCAACCCACATTTCTCGTGAATATTTTGCCACAAATAATAGTTTGCCGAACTATCAACATCATACGGCAACAAAACAGTAAGCGGTCTGTTATGTGACTACAGGAGAATCGAAATGGCATCAGATTTAAGCTTTATCGAATTTGTAATAGAGCAAATTGAAAATGCGGGCGAGATTACTTACAAGAAGATGTTTGGTGAATATGCTCTTTATTCCGATAGAAAAATAATGGCTCTTATCTGTGACAATCAGCTATTTGTAAAACCCACCAAGGCCGGAAGAACCTATATTGAGAATGTTATTGAGTTCCCGCCTTATCCAGGAGCTAAGCCATATTTTCTTATAGAAGATCAATTAGAAAACAGAGGCTGGCTTAGTGAATTAATAAGAAGAACTAAAAAAAATGGGGTCACTCATTAAAAGGCCCCTTTTTTTTACAAGCGGCAATAAACTTTCCGTATGGAAAAAGGAAAAAGTATAACAAAACAGAGGAACGAATCAAAAGGGAAAACAAGAATACACAAGGAATAAGAACAACCAAGGGACACTCCCTCTATTTATTGGTTCGAATGTTGCGATAAAGCTTGACCACCCCATCCTGGTCAAGGATGCAAAGATACATTTTGGTAGTGTGCAGGTCGATTCCACAATAAAATTTGTGCTGTTTAGTGTAAAATTGCATGAGAAGGCCTCCTTAGTTGAGGTTATTGTTATTCGCCCTATCTCAATTGTACCCCCGATTAGCTGGGGTAGCGATAGGCGGTCTTCTCTATCAACAATTCGCTCAAAAAAAACCAGCAATGAAGGAAAATAGGGGCGGTTAACATGGCCGACTCCACAAGACCGCAAGATAACCATATGAAAGCAAAAGGAACACGATTGAGACGAGACGTGCTAAGTCGTTACGAGCGGGACAGTGATGGAAACATCATTGTGGACATTTCTGCCACCCGAGTGGAAGACCTGTATAACGACTTTGACAAAAGCACGCCATACATTCGACGAGATTTAGACCAAGATCTTACCGACTATCTGATTAGCTGCATTCGAGAATTAGCTTCTGCCCCCTTCATCATCCGGTTCACCCTAGCCAATCAACCTGATGAGTTGAAGATGGAGCGTATCAGGCGTAGTCTTAATACCTACTTCCAGTATCTGGCTGAAACCGAAACGCTACTGATCCTGCAAATGTTTCGCCGTTCCGCCATTTTTCTCGCCATCGGCATCGGACTCCTTTGTGCATCGGTGTCGCTGAACCAGCTACTTGGGCCGACGCGGTCTTTAAGCGCTAACATATTCGTGGAGGGTCTCACAGTGGCCACATGGATCTCGTTGTGGGAGGCACTGGCCACCTTTTTGATCGAGTGGTTTCCACACCGAAAAAACGTCCGGCTCTACCGACGCCTGGCCTCTACTCAGCTTGCCTTCCGTTCAACGGCACAAGCAGATCTGAATTTGAAAGACGAACGTTCCAACAACCGCCCCCACGGGACTCAATAAACCTCGACTTCAGCGCACCACTTCCAGCGCCCATGACCCAACCAGTTGTAAACATGGAAAGATACCACAAGTGATTGACCAGGGGCCTTTTAATGGGTGCCCCCTTTTCTCTCCCACTATTTGCCTAAACTTTTATGTTTCCAGTCGGTTGAGTTTCAATCACTCTTTTGATACCGAGAAGAATCAGGAAACATCTCAACATCCCATCTTGCCTGATGGTTAACCTTGCCAAGGCTATTCTCTTAAGTGCTGTTCTCTTCAAGAAAAGTACCCAAACAGGTAATGTTTCTTATTGGAAAACCATTATATCTTTTGTAGAGAAAGTGAAGAGTAATTCACTTGTGGGAAAAGAAGGACACCAATACTTGTAAATAGGTCGGTGTATATTAAATCAAGTCTAAACTACCCCACTTCATTTGTACCTCTACAACCAGGTTCAGGTTGCGCGGTTGCGCCCGTCCTGCTTAGATTTATAGAGCTTGGAATCGGCTTCAGCGATGCTTTCATCAACTGTTTGTCCCGTATTGATCAAACTGACACCAAAACTACATGTGATTTTGCCGACACGATCAAAAAAATGCTCTTCAACTTTCGCCCGTATCTTTTCCGCAACACTTCGGGCGTCGACGATACCAGTGCAAGGCAGGACGACCAGGAACTCTTCACCGCCCCAGCGGATGAGGTAATCAACCTCACGGAGATTTTCTTTGACCTTTTCCGTCAGGGTAACAAGGACCGTATCTAGACTATCTAAAGGGGGTCCGACCAAGCTAAACGATTGATCTTTCGTTTTAAAGGTTGAAAAAATGGGTCATAAATAGTCTTAGAGGTGCCATTTTATTTTTTTAGGGTAAAAAGAGCACTCTAAGGCCTGAAAATATCAATTTTGTTAACTTAAATGACAGTAATTCAGACTGATAGCTTGGTCCAACCCCGTTACACAATGGTAGACCAATAGTTATAACTACTACTGTTCATCAAAAACAGCCAATATGATTCTGCGTGTGGCTCGTCAGGATATTTTACATCCCTGAAAAAAAAGTTTTGAGGTAAGGTTAAACGATGGTAATCAACCTACCGATGAGAAAGGATAAATTCAATACGTTCTGCTAAGGTAGGCAGCCGTTTTTCAACCACCAGCCACACGGTTTCAAGATCCACTCCGAAATATTGGTGGATAAGTATGTCCCGCAAACCGGCTATCTGCTTCCAAGGGACATCTGGATGTTCGATCCGGATAGCCAGACTGATATTTTTCACCGCTTCACCGATAATCTCAAGATTTCTGATAACAGCATCCTGAATCATCTTGGTGGAATAAAAGACTTCCTCACCACCACCGGTGTAGTTTTCTATATCCTTAATGGCATCAAAAATATGCTGCAGAAAGATGAGATCGTCTTTCACAGTGGCTTAGCTTGGGCAAGGATGGATTCCCGCAGATGGGGGCTTAATCCTTTTTCGGTTACAACATCAACTCTTCGACCGATCTGTTCCTCGAGTTCCTGCTTAAAGGCGATCAAATCGAGGAGGTCTCTTCCTTTTTCCAGAGTCACGAGCAAATCAAGATCACTACCCGCTGTGGCTCTATTTTGGGAGAACGAACCGAAAACACGGATCTTCTGCGCACCATGTTTACCCGCAATCTGCAAAATATCGGAGGTGTATTGCAATAAAGTATTCATGGTTACGATTATAAAGCTTTTTTCACAATTTGCCAACATTCCAGCAAAAAACCCGTCCCAAGACATAGAGTAAAAGGGACAGGCGGACTTGAATGAACCAAAAAGGTACTAGTATATTTGTGTAAATGGCCAGTGATAATGTTTGATGTTTAAGGTGTTTCTTAATAATTTCATTTCTACTATTTCTCCTCTTATTTTAGCCTTATAATTTATGGGCTGCTATAAAGGAAATGAGTGCCTAGAATACTGGTGGTAATTCACACAAACCAGCAAGCATATCCTCCCCCACTAAAAGTTGACATCTAAATAGGGTGAGTATACACCTACAGTATGGATGCGATACACAATAGTAGTCTTCACAAATGTCACAGTTTTGCCTGGGACAAGAGAATTATTGATAAGAATTTGACCAAGCATGGGATTATATGAAAAATTTCACAGTAAAAAAACTCTTATTACCCATCTCCGAATATGCAACTGTATCGCTTGGCACAACGCTCTTCGACGCAATTTTAGCGCTTGAGCAGGCTCAGGAAAAATTCTATCACGGCAAATATCAGCACCNAGCCATTCTTGTTCTGGACGATGAGAAAAAAGTTGTCGGCAGAATCAGCCAACACCGGATACTCAAGGCTATAGAAGCCGGAGAGGAGCTTTCAAAAGATCTCAGCAAACTTAAAATGTTTAATTTCAGTGATGCATATATCGAAAACATCAGAGAAACTCTTCGTCTTGACACAAAAGTTTTCACACAACAGGCGCTAAAAAAAGCTGCCGGTAAAAAAGTGGAAGAATTCATGCAGAAACCGACACCTGATGAATACGTTGCAGAATCAAGTCCACTTGATATTGCTGTTCACAAACTGGTGAGTGGCAATCACCTTTCACTGCTTGTCAAAAGGGATGAGGAAATAATCGGTGTCCTGCGCATAGCAGATGTTTTTGTCGCAGCGTGCCATGGAATGAAGGCATTGAATATTGGAGAAAAGTAGCACGACACAACACCTCATGATTCCATGGAAAAGTTAATAGGACAGACTTCTGTCCCTATTCAAGGATACGCCATGTACGAAATTGAAAAGATTTTCAACAGAATCATCCAGCGAGTGAATATCAATCTTCGGGATCTTGCTTTTGACGTAAGCCCCTTTGTTAGAGACCATATAAATCTGGAAAAAATGAGTGAATTCTATGCTTTTTATGGAATCACAACAGATATTCCGCTCAACCTCAAGTTTATTCACAGTGGTCTTGCAGGCAGTTATTTTCTTGGTAATTGCCGCATATCGAATTCGCTGCTCTACAAATCAGATATACGAGGTGACGAACTCAAGCGAAAAGGGGACACCTTTCAATACAAACACTTCAGTATTGATCTTGCAAAAGACGAGCTTATAGACATAGAAACCAGTGCTCTTATAAAGACACTGGTGCACAACTATTCTCATGATCCCGAGACTCCCGAACGTTTTTTCATCAAGGATACACTGGCGCTTGATTACTCAAATATCCATGGAGCACCCTCTGATGGCTGTTTTCTTGGTTCTTTTGCAACAATTGATCTTACAACCATGAGCGATTGCGTAATAGGCCAGTATTCATACATACAGGCCGGGGAGATCAATCACCTCAACGTCGAGCCTGGAACAATTTGGGTCAACAGCCCGGGACAATTTAATTTTCTCTATCAATATCCAATAGAAAGACTCAAGCAATACATTCACTGTTCCCCTGAAAAAGGGCCAACTGGACTCCTGATTGATTTCATTGAGGCACGTAAAGATGCATTCAATACTATTTTTGACGCTGTTAACCTGGAAGACACAATCAAGGTACCGGAAAATGCCTCACTTGATCGTTATGCCGTCGTTCTGCCAAGCACAACGATTTCAGAAAATGTACTTGTTGCCCAACGTGCCTACCTGGAAAATTCCTATTTGGGCAGGGGGGCAAATGCTCAGGAGCATTGTTTTATTATTAACTCTCGCCTGGAAGGGGGGAATGTCACAGCCCATGGTGCAAAAATAATTGAAGCCGATCTCGATGAAGCTGTGTTTGTAGGCTTCAACAGTTTTCTCTTCGGTAAACCAGCACATCGGCTCACAATAGGAAAGGGGTGTGTAATCATGCCTCACACCATAATAGACTCCGAGGAGGCTCTCTCCATCCCTCAAGACACTCTAGTTTGGGGACTCGTCACCAATCAGCAGGAGCTTCAGGAAAACAGTATTTCACTCGAGAATCTCAAAAAAATTGAAACACATACCAATCAGGGAAACATGTTTTTTGAAGGCAGCGGATCCACCTTTGTTCAGGCTTTTAAAGACCGGATACAACACATTCTTGAGGTTAATGGTGCTTTTTTCCATGAACATAACAACAATGTTAAAGGACACGCACAGAATAACCGTAAGCTTTCATTAAATAATATCCAACCGTTTCTCTTTGGCAACATGCAAGGGGTGTATCCCGATATTACCATTCTCCCCTGATGGATAAACTTTGCAGAGGGTGATTTCCACCACTGCCCCAGGCACAATACGCATAAAAAAAAGAAGATCGCATGCAGCTATTTCATATTATAGCCATTCTTATCAGTCTGGCTGCCGCATTCAGTTGGGTAAATTACCGCTTTCTCCGTATGCCGACGGCCATTGGCTTGATGACCATTGCCCTAGTCATGTCCCTTGTTTTAATCGGTCTGGCTAAGTTTGGTTATGGTACCATTGGACAGGAGGTTGAAAGAATGCTCACCTCCATTGATTTTAATGCGACCCTGCTCCATGGAATGCTCAGTTTTCTCCTTTTTGCCGGAGCATTGCATATTAATCTGGAGGATCTGGCAAAGCAACGTCTGGTAATTGGAATCCTTGCAACAGCAAGCGTTATCGGGGCAACTTTTTTAATTGGTATTGGCGCCTGGTATATTTCGGCCCTGTTGGATCTGAATATTCCAATGATTTATTGTCTGCTCTTTGGTTCTTTGATATCACCCACCGATCCCATTGCGGTTCTGGGCATCTTGAAAACTGCCGGTGCATCTAAGAGCCTTGAGACAAAAATTGCTGGAGAATCACTCTTTAACGATGGTATCGCTGTTGTTGTATTTTTGGTCATAGCAGCGATGGCAACGGGAACAAAACCTGTAACGGCTGAGACCATATTTCATATTTTTGCAACAGAGGTTGTAGGTGGAGTTTTATATGGTCTGCTTCTTGGGGGCATTTCTTTCTGGATGCTGAAAAAGGTTGATAACTACTCCGTTGAAGTGCTCATTACCCTGGCCATCACCACCGGTGGCTATGTGCTTGCCGAATCTCTCCATCTATCCGCTCCCATAGCCATTGTTGTTGCGGGACTGCTTATCGGCAACCACGGCCGTAAACTTGCCATGTCTCAATCAACACGTGAGCACCTGGATACATTCTGGGAATTAATTGATGAGGTTCTCAATGCTGTGCTCTTTGTCCTTATAGGTCTGGAGCTGGTGATAATCACACTCGATCAAAAATATTTACTGGCGGGATTACTGGCAATCCCATTGGTGTTAAGTGCCCGTATGATCAGTGTGGCACTTCCCATTGGGATTATGCGGCGTTTTAGAAGTTTTTCGCCAGGGGTTGTTTCTATTCTCACCTGGGGAGGCCTTCGAGGTGGCATTTCCGTGGCACTTGCCCTTTCTCTGCCGTCTGGTGATATCCGTAATGCGCTGGTTACCATAACATATATGGTTGTTGTGTTTTCTGTTCTGGTGCAGGGATTGACCCTTGCCCCTCTGGTACGCGCCACAGCTTCCCGGGCAGAAGCTGAGCTTGAGCGGACACACCTGGACACATGAAAAAGCTTTGTTTGACCTCCCCCACCACGCCTTTACCCAAAAAATTCAGCTTGCACCTGATAAGTTCTTGTGAGATTGCATTAAGGTTATTAAATAGAATAATAGTTATTGAATACCTTCTATCAGGAGTCTGTAATGTCAGCAAAACACCTATCCATCCATGTTTGTCTGTCTGGTTATGTTTATCCCGTCATTTGTACAGGGTGAAGAAAAAGATCCCGTTATCCAGACCATTGAAAAAGCTCTGGATGAGTATAGAAAGAATGATTTCAGTAATGCAGCAAGCAGTCTCGATTATGCAAGTCAGTTGATTCGCCAGAAAAAAGGTGAAGCATTAAGCAGGATGCTTCCTGAACCTCTCACAGGCTGGGCAGCAGATGAGGGCAAATCCCAGGTTACCACAGCTTCTCTTTTTGGTGGCGGTCTCACAGCCGAAAAAAACTATACTAAAGAGACTTCTGTTATAAACATATCCATTATTACTGATTCACCACTGATGCAATCCATGGTCATGATTTTTTCCAACCCTATTTTTGCAGCTTCCGCCGGACAATTTGAATTAATCAATGGCTATAAGGGGATTGTTAATTTTAAAAACAATGGCGGTGACATTAACATCGTTATCAACAACCGTTTTCTTGTTACCCTTAAGGGACAGAATGTGTCCCGTGAGGAGCTTATGGAATATGCGAAAAGCATCGATTTACAATCTATTGCTGCTCTTCCATAATTTCGAATCAAAATAAATTATGTAGTTTTCACAGAGATGGCTTAATCGGTTATTTCTGTTGGAATCCCGTCCCTGTTGTTTCAATGGAATTGGCCTTCTTCACAACAACAGGGACGGGCTTATGCAGCACCTGAACTGTTGTACTATTATTACGACGCTATTCTGCGTACAGAAACCACTAGTTAAAGACAATCATGGACAGCAAAGAAAACAGAATTGCCGATGAAGTGCTCCTGAAGATATCCAAGGAAATAGCCATTAAATTTATTGAGGTGGGCAGACTCACCCCGGCAACCTTTGAGATCGGTTTTCCCAAAATCTTTGATACAATTAAGGCAACCGTGGAAAAAAAGTAATGGAACTGCTCCCTGATCTGAACCGTGCTCCTGAAACCATCCGCCACATCCACATCATGGGGATCTGTGGTACCGGCATGGCAGCCCTTGCCGGGATGCTGAAAAGTTCCGGATACGAGATCAGCGGCTCCGACAAATCAGTTTACCCCCCCATGTCTGTTTTCCTCGAAGGAATTGGTATTACGGCCCACGACGGGTACGGTAAACAGAATCTGGACCCACGCCCCGATCTTGTTATCGTGGGAAATGTCATTACCAGAATAAATCCTGAAGCACAGGCACTGGCCGAGGCTAAAATTCCATACCTCTCTTTTCCTCAGGCACTTGCCCATTTTTTTATTCAATCGCGAACATCCCTAGTGGTCACCGGAACCCACGGAAAAACCACAACATCTTCCATTCTTGCCTCCTGCCTCAATCGAGCAGGACTTGACCCCACATTTATGATTGGTGGTATCGTCCGGGAATTTGATGCCAATTTTCGTCTCGGTAAAGGAGAGCATTTTGTCTCAGAAGGAGATGAATACGACACGGCCTTCTTTGACAAGGAATCAAAATTCCTCCACTATCGACCAGACATTGCAATTATAACTTCGGTGGAATTTGATCATGCCGACATATTTGCTGATCTGGACGCCATTAAACGATCCTTTAAAAAGTTTGTTTCACTGCTTCCCAAAGACGGCCTTATCATCGCCCATCTTGATGATCCCAATGTGATGGATGTTGTGTGTGATGCCCCCTGCGAGGTGCAAGGTTACGGTCAAAATACAAATCTGGACTGGTCGCTCCATAATGTCCGGGCAGAGGGTGGCATGACTCATTTCACCACCCGCCTGCACGGTAAAAACTGGGCTGACTTCTCGGTACAGTTACCGGGTACCCATAACTGCCTGAACAGTTTGGCTGTTGCTGCAGTTCTCCATCGCATAGGTGTCGCCCCCGCTGCCATCAATCAGGGACTCAAACAGTTTGGAGGTATCAAACGTCGCCAGGAAGTGCGTGGAATAGAAAATAACATAACCGTAATTGATGACTTTGCTCACCACCCTACGGCTGTCAAAGAGACATTGAAAGCATTACACGCTGCCTACGCCGGACAACGCCTGATCACTGTTTTTGAGCCACGCACCAACTCTTCACGGCGGGCTATTTTTCAGCGCGATTATGTCAGCTGTTTTGATTCTGCCGATCTTGTCTTTATTCGGGAACCGGTCCCCCTTGATAACGTGGCAAGCGATGAGCTTTTTTCTTCCAGACAACTTGCTGATGATCTAAAAAAACGCGGTCTTCATGCCCAATCCTGTCCTGATACCGATGCTATTCTGGACAGCCTGTTGCAAATCCTTCAGGCCAAAGATGTCGTCGCAATTCTTTCCAACGGTGGCTTTGACAATATTCATCAACGACTCCTGGAGAAACTCCAGTCAATCTGAAAAACAGACTCCCCTTTTCCTGACATAAATCCCTCTAATTTCTTGACCATTAAGCCAATATACCGTAGTATTGAGCGCTCATTCATTTCACAGTTCAAATCTTATCCGCATTACCTGTGGAATATAAAGATTCGACAAAGTTCAGTTCATTATATTTTTTTAGAGAGGACCCACCATGAAACTCGCTGTTCTAAAAGAGACAGAAGAGGGCGAAAACAGGGTTGCTATCATTCCGGATTCCATCAAGCGACTTAGCCAACATGGCTTTGACGTTTTGATTGAAGCAGGTGCAGGCCTGGCGTCCGGTCATAGTGATCAGGATTACACGGATAAAGGAGCCACCATCGTGGCGACTGCCGCAGAACTTATCAGTCAGGGTGACTGTGTGATTAAAGTTCGCCCGCCATCCATGGAAGAAGCCGAAGCCCTTAAAGATGGCTCCTTCTATATTTCCATTGTCCAATCGACCCTGCGCCACGACATCGTCAAAAAATTTCAGGATAAAAAAATCACGGCCTTCGGTCTTGATATCATCCCACGAACAACTCTGGCGCAATCCATGGATGTTCTTTCCTCCATGAGTACTATTTCTGGCTACAAGGCAGTGCTCCTTGCTGCAGATAATATCAACAAGTTTTTCCCCATGCTTATGACTGCCGCTGGGACAATTGCCCCGGCAAAGGTTCTAGTTCTCGGTGCCGGAGTAGCCGGGCTTATGGCCTGTGCCACCGCAAAACGTCTTGGTGGAGTTGTTGAAGCATTTGATGTCCGTCCCGAAGTAAAGGAACAGGTTAATTCAGTCGGTGCCAAGTTTGTTGAAGTTCCAGTAAAAGAAGACGGATCTGGCGGTGGTGGTTATGCCAAAGAGATGTCCGATGAATATAAAAAGAAACAGGCTGAACTGATTTCCAAACACATTGCAAAATCAGATGTGGTCATTCCTACCGCTCTCATTCCCGGCAGGAAAGCGCCTATTCTAATCAGTGAAGAGCAGGTAAAATCCATGAAACCCGGGTCTGTCATTGTCGATCTTGCGGCTGAAATGGGTGGCAACTGTGCGCTCACCACACCTGGTGAGAATATTGTTGTCCATGGTGTTCAGATTATCGGTCATGCCAACCTGCCTTCGACCATGTCCTTTCACGCCTCTCAGATGTTTTCCAAGAATATTGAGAAATTCCTTTTCCATCTCTGCGATGAAAACGGTTTTAAGATGAATATGGAAGATGAAATCACCAGCGGATCACTGGTCACCAAAGATGGCGAGGTCATTCACCAACTGACCAAGTCACTCATGGCCGGATAAGGAGAAAAAAAATGGATACAGGAACAATCATTATTGGTTTGACCATTTTTGTACTGGCCTGCTTTGCAGGGGCCGAGCTTATTTCAAAAGTGCCGCAAACTCTACACACCCCACTTATGTCCGCGTCGAATGCCATTTCAGGTGTTGCCATCCTTGGTGCCCTGATTGCCACGGGTCGCCCCGAAACTATTGATGCAGAATCCATGCTTGGATTTTTCGCAGTTGTATTTGCCACGGTGAATGTGGTTGGTGGATACATGGTAACGGACAGAATGCTTCAGATGTTCAAGAAAAAGAAGCGGAAGAAAAAAGAATAGTACAACCAGAGAGTTAACCTATGTCTACTGTTAATATTATCGATTTTGTATATCTGATATCGGCTGTACTGTTCATGCTCGGTATCAAGAATCTGAGCTCTCCAGCCACGGCAAAACTTGGAAACAAGCTGTCCATGGCTGGAATGATAGTGGCAATTGCTGCCACACTGGCTTCCCCCGACATGTTCGGCTACACTATGATCATCATCGCCATCGCCATTGGTGCAGCCATCGGTGGCTATGCCGCTGTGAAGGTTGAGATGACCTCGATGCCAGAAATGGTTGCCCTGTTTAACGGGTGCGGTGGTGCAGCATCAGCACTTGTTGCCATGGCTGAGTTTAATGGTCATACCGGCGCATTTGCAAACTTCACCATGATAACCCTGCTTCTCTCTGTTATTATTGGTAGCCTCACCTTTACCGGTTCCATTATAGCCTACACAAAACTGCAGGGGATAATTTCTACACGGCCCATCACCTATCCATTCCAGCAGGTTGTTAATGGAGCGATTGTATTGCTGACCATATTTCTGGCCTACCTGGTATTTCAGAACCCGGCCAATACCTTTCCCTTTTACCTTATTATTCTTCTGTCTTTGGGGCTTGGTGTTCTTGCCGTTATCCCGATAGGCGGGGCAGACATGCCGGTTATTGTATCACTCCTGAACTCTTACTCCGGACTTGCAGTTTCCATGACCGGTTTTGCCCTTAACAACAATGCCCTTATCATTGTTGGTTCGCTGGTTGGAGCATCGGGCCTCTTCCTCACTAAAATCATGTGTGATGCCATGAACCGCTCACTCGCCAATGTCCTTTTTGGTGCCTTTGGTGCCGTTGATGACTCTGTGGCTGACGGTGGAGAAGGTCCGACAGGAAGCATGAAGGGCTTCGAGGTTGAAGATGTCGCCATTGCCCTTCAAAATGCCGACTCCCTGATCATTGTTCCAGGCTATGGTATGGCTGCGGCTCAGGCTCAGCATGTTACCCGCGAACTTGGCGATTACCTTGGAGAAGAAGGTGTTGAAGTTCGATACGCCATTCACTCAGTTGCCGGGCGTATGCCCGGGCACATGAACGTTCTTCTTGCCGAGGCTGATGTTCCCTATGATCAGCTTTACGCCATGGAAGATATCAACGACGATTTTTCAACCACTGATGTGGTGCTCGTCATTGGTGCCAACGATGTTGTGAACCCTGCCGCAAAAACCAATCCAGGCAGTCCTATCTACGGTATGCCTATTCTGGAAGTTGATAAGGCACAAACCGTCGTTGTCTTGAAACGTTCCATGAACGTTGGGTTTGCAGGAATTGAGAATGAGCTTTTCTTCAAAGACAACACCATGATGCTCTTTGGTGATGCCAAGTCTTCTATTCAAAAACTGCTTTCGGCAGTTAAAGAATAAGTAATTCCGTTTTTCATAAAAAAAGGCGGCT
>JGI11705J14877_10000589_pt1 | contig 22383 bp, 15 predicted proteins | sample Etolaghawater15m_FD_14877 | JGI IMG/M metagenome (IMG submission 14877)
GTCAGCATCATTTCTTTCACCTTAACAGGATCGTCGGTTTGCCCTAAAATCCAGCTTAACTTCACCCAGGCCACCTCAGGGAGCATGTTTCCGGCGGGAATAATGCCTTTAGCCATCATGTCGCGGCCCGTATCGTAAACAAACATGTGCACATAACCCCAAATGGTTTGCAGGGTCATAAACATATGAACGCCTTTGGCCTGTGCTCTTTCGATGGCTGGATATAGTTCCTTGTTCACATGACCAAGTCCTGTACCCACAAAGATAATCCCCTTGTAGCCTTTATCAACCATTGCGTCCAACACATCGGGACTCATGGCCGGATAGTAATACAGCATGGTAACTTTGTCGCTGAAGTAGGGCAGTATCTGCACATTCTTATCCTGTCGGCGCTTGTTATATTCCTTTTTTATCGGATTAATCGACTTTCTGCTGATCATGGCGAGCGGGGTGTCGCCAATGGTACGGAATGTACTGCGGTAGGAAGAGTGCATTTTTCGCACGCGTGTTCCTTTGTGCAACAGGCCATACTCATCGGAGGTTGGCCCAAACATACAGATCATGACTTCGGCAATATCCGACTCTCCGGCTGCTTTCATGGCGTGCATTAAATTCAGGGCCGCGTCGGAGCTGGGGCGGTCGGATGATCGCTGCGATCCGACAAGCACCACCGGAACGGGCAAATTCTGGCACATAAATGTAAGGGCCGCGCCTGTGTGGTGCAGGGTATCCGTTCCATGTCCGATGACAATACCATCGACTCCCTTTTCAATTTCTTTACCAATGGCTATAGCAAGGGCTTTATACTGTGTTGGCCCCATGTTTTCGCTAAACACCGCAAACACCTTTTCCGTTTCCAGGTTGCAGATGTCGGCCAACTCAGGAACAGCGCCATACAATTCGCCCGGTGAAAAAGCCGGGATTACAGCACCGGTGCGGTAGTCGAGCCGGCTGGCAATGGTTCCTCCCGTACCAAAAAGTTTAACTTTAGGTAATCCGGGCGTATATGGAAACTGTTTTTCAGGAATTTTGTAGTTGGCTTTTTTATAGCCGGTTTCCTCCATGTGGCGGATGGTTTTAACATCAATGCCGATATTGTAACCGGTAATAATTTTAACCACAATATGCTGATCGTCATCATTTTCAGATCGGGGCAGCACCGTACCTTGAAACATGCCGCGGGTAGTATCTACCTTTGTTGTTCCCCAAACCCTGACCTGGTATTTTTTAAGCACCTCGAGGGCTTCTCCCTTATAACCTTGAAATATATCGCTATCCATTATTCTTATTGACTTTAGTTTGGTTTACCCAAAAACATTTCCTTAAATCATTTTACTTAATTCGGCCAGATCCATGTTGCCGAGGGCTTGTTTACGTACCTGACCCAGAACCCAATTGCGCATCATAACGTGATCGATATCGGATTTCCCCTCTTTAAATTTTGCTGTCAGCATTGGGATTTTGCCTTCGATCTCAGAGGGCATTATTCTTTTAAAGCCAATGCTTTCGAGAATGGAATGGAAATCCATCTTGGGATGTTCAATCATTTCCTGTAACATCGCTCCGGCCAGATCAAAATGAATTTTCTGTTCTTTTAAAAAGGCGAATAGTTCAAAAATCCGGTTGTAATCGAGCGGATCAGGACCATGGAAATGATTTTCGGCAAATTTAAGTCGGTGACCTAAAAATGAAGCCACGTACACAGGTTTCATGTCGAGTTCCTCGACCAATCGGGTGAGCAATGGATAGAGATTTTTCGAAAATAGATAAGTAAACACATCCTCATGAACACCCCACTTTATCAATTGTTTATACGAATCAATAACATCTTGAGGAAGGTTTTTGGCCAACCTGGTAATGTATTCATCTTCGAGCGGAATAGGAGCAGAATCGGTATCAGGGTACATGCGGTCAGCGCCGGGGAGCACCCGTTCAAAAATCGTAGTGCCATCGGGAAGCGATTTTCGCGTTTCGGGGGGAACGCCTTCAAAGGCCATTTGACAACGTTCTTCGATGGTCTCGAAAGCCGTTTGCATGTCGGCATCAGGTCCCCACACGATGATTTGAACATCCATTTCTGTGGCTTTCACCTGTTTTTTCAGCTCTCCCCATACTTTCTCATCAAGTACAGGATGTAGCGCTTCACTGTGGTGCATATTTGGTTTCTCGAGACAGGCAATCACTTTTAAACGGTCTGAAATCTCGTTGGCAAACGACTGTCCGGGCTGTGTGAAAAAAGACAAAGCACCGGCAAAACCAGGCAAGTTAACTACCATCACACGCTCAGTGCCTTCGGGCAGGTTTAACTTTTTCAGCACTTTTCCGGTGGCCCACTGCCGCGAGGCTTTCCAATTTTCGGGTTCAGCCACCTGGCTTTTTAGCAAGTCGCGAATTTGTAGCAACGCCCACTGTCTGAATACTTCGTTGTGGGTTAGCTCGGGAATCCATTTGGTATGTGCTACGCCCTTTATTTCGACACGTGTACCACCTTTACAGCTCACGTTTACATCCTGACGTCCTGCGCCAATACCGGTGCGCACCTTTCCCGTGCTGCGGTTCAGGAAACGAATATAATCACAAGCCTGCCTGATTTCGTCTGGGTTTTCGCAATCGGGGTAAGTAACCGTTTCGATGAGCGGCATCCCCAGGCGATCGGTTTTATACACCCTTACGTGTCCCACATCGCTGATTTCGCGACACGAATCCTCTTCGATGCTCAGCTGAATAAGGCGAATTTTTTTATGTGGCAATTCCAGTTCTCCTTCCACCCCCAGGATAGCGGTACGCTGAAATCCGGTAGGGATGCTGCCATCGAGGTATTGTTTGCGTGTGATATGAACTTCGCCTACCACGTTAAGCTTCGACAGCAGCGATATCTCCAAAGCAATTTCAAGTGCTTCGCGGTTTATGGGAAAAGGCGGGGTGTCGTCAACCTCGTAGGTACAAGCATTTTGGTTGTTTATACGGTAAACTATTTCCTTGCGTGTACGGAATTCCATCAGGGCTGTGCCGTCGTAAACACCCAGCTCACTTAACGTTGGACGCATATGCCGGATCAATTCGGCATCGAAATCATTGTGTCGATGATAAATCCCTGCCGGACAATGGCAAAAAAGTTTCTCTTTGGTGAGCAATTGCTGATGAACTTCTAAACCAGCCATAAAACCAATGCGGCTGTAGGTAGCCTGCGTGGCTTCACGACGGGGCACATAACCTACTAACTGCTTGCTGGACTCATAATTAAGCTTTGGATCGATATTCATGTTGAAACATTAAAAATGTAGAATTCAAAAAAGTTCAAATGTAGCACAATTGAGCAGAAAAATGGAGGCATTTTTATTTAAAACGGTTCAAAAAAACGATTGCGGAACACACAGGGCTTCCGGCCTTAAGAAGCAACGGATTTCTGATTTAAAAAATGCAGGTCACAAACGGTGGTTTTACTACTTTTGTGAAAAATTGCCAAATCATGGGAGACCACAACTTTTTTTTAAGATTAAATGTCAAAAGTTTGAAAGCGGTCTTATTTTTTATGCTCATGCTGTGGTTGTTGCCGGGCGGTTTTGCTCAAAAAAAGTCGAGGGTTATCATCGAGAAAGCCGATGCATTCAAGTTTGACGAAAAAATAAACAAAGAGGTTCAAAGGCTCATCGGAAATGTGGTCATCAGGCAGGATTCTATTTTGTTTTACTGCGACAGCGCGTATTTGAACGACCAGCAAAACAACTTCGAGGCATTTAGCCATGTTCATATTAAAGTCAACGACACCGTGGATGTGTATGGCGACAGGATGCTTTACGACGGAAACACAAAAATTGCCGAGTTGTTTGGTGAGGTAAAACTCGTGGATAAAAACACTGTGCTTACCACCGACCATTTAATCTACAACAGAAATACACGAACCGCACTTTACGATAACAACGGAAAAATCGTGAATAAGGAGAACACACTGACCAGCCGAATTGGGCTCTATTTCACTGACAACCGCACCTTCCACTTCCGCGATGAGGTGGTGCTTATCAATCCCGATCAGGAAACATACTCTGACACACTGATTTACAACACCAACAACGAAACGGCTTACTTCCGAGGCCCAACGGTTATCCGCAGCGAAGAAAATATTGTGTATTGCGAAAACGGGTGGTACGACACAAAAAACAACCTGTCGAAACTTACCGAGCGCCCACGCATCAGCAACATGGAGCAAATTATTGTTGCCGACAGCCTCGACTACGACAACGCAACCTATACCGGCATAGCCTATGGCAGAGTGGAAGTGTCTGACACTGTGCATAACCTGATAATCAGGGGAAACTATGGCGAATTCTGGGACGAAAAAGGAAAAGCCTTTATTACCGACAGCGTAGTGGCCATTGCCTACGATAAAAACGACTCACTTTTTATCCATGCCGACACTTTTTGGGTGTATTTCGACAAGGAGCGTGAGGCCAAAAAAATGAGTGCCTATTATGGGGTTCGCTTCTTTCGCCGCGACTTACAGGGAAAGTGCGACTCACTGAATTACAGCATGAGCGACTCCACCATTTATTTGTACAACGAACCGGTGTTGTGGTCAGGGAAAAACCAACTTACCGCCGACTCCATCAGCATAGCCATCGTAAACAGTCAGGTCGACTCGTTGGTGATGTACAACAGCGCCTTTATCATTTCGCGCGACACCACCGACACCTTTAACCAGATTAAAGGCAAAACCATGATAGCCTATTTTAAAAACAATGAATTGTCGTCGATTAACGTGAATGGAAATGCCCAAACGGTTTATTTTATCAGGGAAGAAGACGGCTATTTAATCGGGGTAAATTTGGCCGAATCGAGCACGATGTTCATCCGTGTAAACAAGAACGAAATACAAAACATCAGCTATCAAACTGCTCCCGAAGAAGTGATGTATCCACCCGAAAAAGTGTCGAATCAACAAACCGTACTAAAAGGGTTTAGCTGGCAGGAGTACCTGCGGCCGAAGAATAAATTGGATATTTACCATCAGCCAAAGAAAGTCGGATTAGAGGAAAAACCCGAAGATAAGGATTAAAACAGGGAAAACTTAACGTACCTTTTCGGGTTTTCACGCACGTCCTTCAACAGCGAGTCGAGACTAGCTGCCGAGCTGTTTAAGTGGTTGTACAGGCTGTCGTTTACCATCAACTGCCCTAGTGTTCCCCCACCTTGTTTTATGGAGACCAAAAGAAACTGCATTTCGTCGAGGGTGCGGTTGATGTTTTCGAAGGTAGCGGGAATCTCTGATTTTGCCAGTGAGTCGCTTATTATCTCAAAGTTCTGAATAACATGTCCGATATTTTCTTTGTTTTGGGTCAGCGTGTAGGCCAGCGAGTCAAATTTGATAAGGATCGATGAAATGCGTGTAGACTCCTGCACCACCATGTTGTCGATGTTTCCGGTGGCGTTTTCCAGGTTGGCAAAAGTCATCCGGATATCGTTAAAACTTTCTTTTAAATTTTCGCGTGCCGACTCATTGAAAATAGACTGAAACGAAACGACCAGCGTATCAATGGAGGCCAACAAGTCTTCCGCTTTCTTTTTTATCGGCTGAACCTGGGCATTCACTTCTGCCATCAGTCCGGCTTCCACACCTGCGTTAAGGGTGTCGCCGTTTTGCGCAAATATTTTGTCATTCCCCAGCTGCAGGTCGATGGCCTTGCTGCCCATGAGGTCGGAGCTAAAAATGCGGGCGACCGAGTTACGTGGTATCGGGAAATCATTGGTCAGCATAAAGGCTACGATAATCTTTCCCGACATATCCGGGTTGAAGTAGATGTCTTTAACTTTCCCTACCCGCAGACCATTTATCAATACAGGGTTGGCGTTAACCAATCCGTTGATCTGGCTGTATTGCGCATAGTAAACCGTCTCTTTACCAAAGATATCATTACCTTTTAAAAAATTATACCCCCAGATAAAAAGCACCAGAGCAACAATAAAACTAAGCCCTATGCCGAAAGCTTTATATCGATTTACATTTTTGTCTGCCATAGCTATAATAAAACGCTAAGTTACACATTTTGTTGTTATGAGAGCAAATAGTCCATAAAAATCTCTTGCCGGTTAATTATTTGATTGTTGCAGGCGCAGTGCCTCGTTTACCGACACGCGCTTATCGTTATGGAAAGCCACGACGAAAGCATCGGAAAAGCCTTTGGATCGAACTTCTTTCTGAAACTTTACAGCCAGCTGATGAGATGTAAAAACGCCACTCGTGTATTTAAAAAGTCCGTTATGTTCATAAAACCACAAGTCAGGCAGGCCTTTCAGCCGGGCATCCGATGGGGCGAGCTTCTTAGGACTGGCATAAAACTGAACCCGATAAACCACTTCCGGAGTTTCTGTGGTAATCTTGACTTCTTCCTTCTCGATTTCGGGTTCAGGGTTGGTTTTCAGAATTTCTTCGCGGTAAGCGTAGGCTTTATTTTCTTTTTCAAATTCAATTTTATACTCTTTGAAAGCCCGATAAATGGCCGAAGCCAGATACACCTGGCCTTTTTCGGACGACAAAAAAGCTTCCTCTTTTGCATTGGACAGGTATCCCAACTCGATAAGGACCGACGGCATGGCTGTTTTCCATAGCACCAGGAATCCGGCCTGATGCACACTCCGGTCTTTGCGACCCACACGCTCGCTGAACTGCTGTTGCACTTTCTGAGCGAAATTAAGGCTTTGATCGAGGTAATTGGACTGAAACAAGGTCAGGTTGATAATTGATTCTTCCGATCTGGGATCGAAGTCGCCGTATTGATCTGAAGCATCTTCTTCAAGCAATATGGCCGCGTTTTCGAGCATGGCGGCATCCATATTCAACTTCGATCTTTTGTCTTCAACTCCCAGCACATAAGTTTCTGCCCCGAAAATGGAAGCGTTGTTGTTGGCATTGCAATGAATGGAGATAAACAAATCGGCCTGGTTGCGGTTGGCGATAGCGCCGCGTTCGTAAAGCGGAATAAACTTGTCGGTGTTGCGGGTGTAAATAACACGTACATCTTTAAAATTTTCTTCGATGTATTTCCCTGTTTTCAAAGCTACCGACAACACGATATCTTTCTCTTTTACCCTTTTCGTTAGTGCGCCGGGATCTTTTCCCCCATGGCCTGCATCAATGACAACGGTTTTTATTTTGGTGCCTCTCTGTGCCAAAAGAGGAAAATTTGCCGAAAAAATCAGCACCAACACAATTGTTATTATCCAGATTCGTTTCAAATTGATATGGTTCTTAATTTTTGGAACTATATTTGCATTGTAAATGCATGCGTGAATTAATTTAGTAAACAAAGGTAAACCAAACGATTTTGCTGTACATCCAATCATCCTGCAAATTATTAACATGGGTTTGGTTATTACTCATCGTGATTTTTACTACGTCCCTCGGCGCACAATCTCTTCCCGACACCATAATTACCAATCCCGAAAATGGTAATACGTTGGTAAAAGATACTTTATTGTATCAGGAAACAGATTATAACGACACCATCGAGGTTACCAGCCTGGCCGGAGACACGGTGATTAAAACAGCGGAAAACCGCACCAGAATTGAGGCTGAGATAAAACGTACCGCACGCGACAGTATCCTTCAAAACATCCGCGACAAAAAAGTGTTTCTTTTTGGCGATGCGGTAGTTACCTATGAGGACATAACCCTGAAAGCGGCTTACATCGAGGTAGACATGAATACCAACACGGTGTATGCCTCCGGTGTGGCTGACTCTGCAGGAAAAATGACGGGTAATCCGGAGTTCACACAGGCAGGACAGACGTTTAAGTCGAAAACCATGACCTATAACTTCGACACACAAAAGGGAATTATTATTGGCGTTATTACCGAAGATGATCAGGGTTTTTTACACGGCCAAAAGGTTAAAAAACTGAAAGACAATTCCGTGAACATATTGCGTGGGTCGTATACAACCTGTAATCTCGAAGAACATCCACATTACGGTTTCAGATTCAAAAAGGCTCGCGTGATTCCCGATTCTAAAATTGTTACCGGGCCTGCTTACATGGAGATAGAAGGCATGCCCACCCCAATAGCCTTGCCTTTTGGGTTTTTTCCCAACAAGTCGGGGCAAACCTCGGGCATTGTTATTCCGACCTACGGCGAATCGAATACCCGCGGTTTCTTTCTGGAAAACGGCGGATATTACTGGGCAATAAACGAATACATGGATTTGCAGGTGTTGGGCGATATCTATTCACGCGGCAGCTGGGGGATAAAACCACGCTTCAGATACAAAAAAAGATACCGTTATAGCGGTGATTTTAACCTGGGTTACGCCAAAAACGTAGTGGGCACGAAAGATGCACCCGATTATTCTAACACCACCGATTTCCGTATCCGGTGGTCGCATCAGCAAGACCCCAAAGCTCGGCCCAACAGCACGTTCACGGCTAACGTGAATATCGTGAGCTCTAACTATGTAAAGTACAACGTGGTGTCGACGGAAGATTACCTAAGTAACGAGTTTCAGTCGAGCGTGGCCTGGCAACGCAACTGGAACAACAAGTATTTTCTTACCCTCAACGGAAGTCATCGCCAAAACACCAAGACCCATGCAGTGGACATCACCCTGCCGGAGTTAACATTTAGTGTCAACAGGTTTTATCCGTTGAAGAAAGAAGGTGGCAAGAAGAAGTTCTACGAAGAACTGGCCATAAGTTATTCGGCCAACGCCCGCAACTCAGTCGCCACTACCGACTCAACCATTTTTGATGATCAGATGTGGAATCATGAAATGCAATGGGGAGCAATCCACAAAATCCCCATTAGCCTGCCATTGAAGGTGATGAAATACTTTACGCTGAGCAATTCGATTAACTTTACCGACCGCATGGCCAGCCAGACCATCCGTATCCGTGATTGGTCGAACGACACAATTTTTTCCGCCGAAGGCGACACCCTTGTAGGCTACAACCAAAAGGACACCATTCCGGGATTTCGTAACGCCTTTGACTTTAGTATGAGTACCAGCCTGTCGACAAAATTGTATGGCATGGCAAAATTTAAAAAAGGTCCGGTACGCGCCATCCGACACGTGTTTACACCAAGCATCGGCTTCTCGTACACACCTGATTTTAGCACAGATAACTACGGGTACTTCGGGTATTACCTCGACAAAGAGGGCAAGGAAGTGCAATATTCCGAATTTGATGGAACGCTGTTTGGCTCACCTCCCGGTCAAAAATCAGGGAGTATTACATTTAGTTTTGGCAACAACCTCGAGATGAAAGTGCCTTCGAGAAAGGATACCATCACAGGAATGAAAAAAATAGTACTGATCGAAAGTTTCAATATCTCGGGAAGTTATAACCTGGCTGCCGACTCGCTGAACATGTCGACTATAGCCATGAGCGGCAGAACGACCTTGTGGAAAGGGCTGAGCATACAGTACAACTCGCTGTGGGATCCGTATGCTGCCGACTCAGCCGGCAACCGGTACAACAAATTTCAATGGGACGTGAACAGAAAGCTCCTACGCCTCGATAACACCTCCTGGCGTCTGAGTTTCAGCTACAGCATCAGCGACAAGGATTTTGGCAAAAACAAAGGCAAGCAACAAGAAGAACTCCCGGCAGAGCTTCCACCCAATGCCACCGAAAACGAAATGGAGGAAATTATTAATAATCCCGACGATTACGTCGACTGGAAAATACCCTGGTCGCTTTCGCTGAACTATAATTTTACCTACACCAACAAGCTGAATTACATCAACTTCATGAAAGTGCCTACCGAAACCATCGTACAGACCTTAGGATTCAACGGGCAGGTGAACATAACCCCCAAGTGGAAATTTACGTTCAACTCGGGTTGGGATTTCACGCAAAATCAACTGTCATATACTTCAATCAACCTCTATCGCGACTTACATTGCTGGGAAATGCGCTTTAGCTGGATACCCACCGGGGCACGGCAAAGCTGGAATTTTAGCATTAACGTGAAAGCGAGCATACTCCAGGATCTGAAATTGAACAAGAAAAAAGATTTCAGAGACATCTAATCACCCAAACTACATTTTTCTATTTGAGCGATTGAAAAATGTCTAATTTTGAGAAAAGGATACGAAATGACCGATGACCTTGAAAAATACGAAGAACCCTTGGCCGCAGAGTATGAAAGTCTGTCGCGGGAAACGCTTGAATACCGACTGACCTTGTTTATAAAGGAACTTTTGCAAAATGATTTCGCCAAACTCACCAACATGATTTACCGACATGATGTAAACGAACACAAGTTCAACATCGCCCTGGAAGAACCTTCGGTTGATATGCAAGCCCGCGCTGTTGCTTTGCTGGTGATAGAAAGAGAACTGCAAAAAATTGAAACCCGAAAAAAATACAGCCGCAAGAACAACCCAACCTTGCCACCGCTATCCTGATGAACTATGGAAATTGAATGGAATCATATTGTCTTTGCTTTCGCACTCACCCTGTTTGCGGGACTCTCCACAGGCATCGGGAGCGCCATAGCTTTTTTTGCCAAAAAAACCAATACCGCCTTTCTTTCCATTGCGTTAGGCTTTTCGGCAGGAGTCATGATATATGTTTCATTTGTTGAGATATTTGCCAAAGCAAAAACAGAACTCACACTGGCTCTTGGCAACACAGCGGGATACTGGGCTACAAGCGCTTCTTTTTTCGGAGGCATACTGCTCATCGCCATCATCGACAAACTGATTCCATCGTTTGAGAACCCACACGAAGTGCATCAGGTAGAGGAGCTGGGAAGGGGTAAACAACCCAAAGATTTAGACAAATTGAAACGTATGGGTTTATTCACGGCATTGGCCATAGGCATTCACAATTTCCCGGAAGGGTTGGCCACTTTTACAGCGGCATTGGAACATCCCCAACTGGGTATCGCCATTGCCGTAGCTATCGCCATTCATAATATCCCGGAAGGCATTGCTGTTTCAATCCCCATTTATTACGCCACCGGAAGCCGCAAAAAGGCTTTTTGGTTGTCGATGTCGAGCGGTCTCGCTGAGCCGGTTGGGGCTTTGGTGGGTTTTTTGGTCTTGATGCCTTTTATGAGTCCTGTGGTTTTTGGTGTCCTCTTCGCCGGCGTAGCGGGCATTATGGTGTTTATCTCTCTCGATGAACTGCTTCCGGCAGCCAAAGAATACGGCGAACATCACCTCAGTATATACGGACTTATTGCCGGAATGGCGGTCATGGCCTTCAGCTTGTTGCTGTTTGCATAAAAAAGCCGGACTCGTCAAAGTCCGGCTTTCTGATCAGTTTTTGCAGCTGATTAGGAAATTTTAATCTCTTTAATCAGCTTGGTTTCTTCTTTCTTCGGCAAGGTAATCCTAAGAATACCATCTTTGTAATCGGCTGCGATTTTTTCGTGCATGATGTTCTTTGGTAAGGTAAACGAACGGGTGAAGCTGCTGAAAACAAACTCCCTGCGGGTATAGTTTTTCTTTTCTTCTTCTTTTTCTTCTTTTACCTCACTCGAGATGGTGAGCAATTGGTTCTCAAGGTTGATTTTAAAATCTTCTTTGCTCTTTCCGGGAGCGGCCAGCTCCAGCACAAAATCATTTTCGTTGTCGATGATGTTTACCGAAGGCACGTCACCGCTGAATTCACGATTCAATCCAAAATGAGTTTTTTCAATGTTGTCGAACAAATTCAACAATCCGGGGTTAAATCTAACTAAGTTCATGGTCGTAAGTTTTTATGTTAAACATTTATTTTAATGATTTCTTCTCCCTCCCTTTCAAATCATGTTCCACAACGAAAAATAGGGGTTTACACCTTGTATTTATGCCTTTTTGTCCGCTTTTAACTGTTTTACTTAAATTTTGACTGCCCTTTTGACACCTTTTTGAAATTCAGTGAGCCACCGCGTCCACCATCACCAAAAAGCAGCTATTGATAAAAGCAGGCTCAAAGTTAGTAAGTAATAATACCTAGATGAAGTAGGTAACCTGCGCAAACGGGTAGGTGTAATAGCCAATTGACAGCGAAGAGGTTGTTAGTTAATCTTGTAGCGCAGTTTCTGCTTTTTGGAATTGCACAAAACCAATGATTATAAACTAATTAAAAAAGACATGAAGAGAATACAGCAATTAATTGTATTATGCCTGGCAATGTGGACAATACCGGCCATAGCACAAGAAAAAAGCAGCCTTATCGATTACGATTTCGGGGCTGATTTGATGAGTAAATACGTATGGCGCGGAACACAGTTTGGCGGCAGCTACCCTGTTATCCAGCCACATGCCGAGCTGAGTGTAGGTCCGGTGAAATTAGGCGCATGGGGAGCTTATACCATTGCAGGGCCAAACCCGTATCAGGAGTTCGATTTGTACCTGGCGGCGGATCTGATGGATGGACTGTTTACCCTTACCCTGACCGATTATTACTTCCCCGACACGAGCGATTACAAGTATTTCCAGTACAACAAAGACAAAACCGGGCATATTCTGGAAGGTACGGTAGCCTTTAACGGAAACGATAAAATTCCCTTTTCGTTGTTGGTGGCAGTAAACTTCTACGGTGCTGATGCCCAGAAAATTAATGACGATCCAACCAGTCCTGATTTTAACACAAAAAGTGGTATTCAATACTCCTCGTATGCAGAATTGGGATATGCTTTCAAGATCAAAGAAGTAGAACTGAATGCCTTTGCCGGCATGACTTTGAACAATCCCAAGGCAGCGGATGCTTCCATAGGATACATCGGTGAAACAGGTTTTTATGGCACCGGCCTTGGCGTGGTTAATTTAGGCCTCCAGGCTTCGAAGCAACTTCAAATAACCGAAAAATACGCACTTCCGCTCTCATGCGCTGTTATCACCAATCCCCAGGCCGAAAAAGTATTCTTGGTTTTTGGTTTATCATTTTAACATCAAATATTTTACAACATGTTTAATACAGGAACAACAACATTTATGATCATCAGCACCAGTCTGGTTATGCTGATGACTCCCGGACTTGCTTTCTTTTATGGAGGATTGGCCGGCCGCCGGAACATATTAGGCATTATGATGCAGACTTTCGTATCGTTGGGCATCACCACCATCATGTGGATTGGAGTGGGATACTCCCTTTCGTTCAGTGGCGGCGAAGGTGGAATTATTGGCAACTTGGAACATGCCTTTTTGCGGGGAATTCCTTTCGACGCAGCCTTTGGCTCTCCTGACCAACAGTTTCCCGAATTTATTTTTATCGCTTACCAGATGATGTTTGCCATCATTACCCCTGCCCTTATCACAGGTGCATTCGTAAACAGGGTCAGCTTTAAGAGTTACCTTATATTTCTTGTTTTATGGCAGCTTTTCGTTTACTACCCTTTTGTACATATGGTATGGGGCGGTGGACTTTTTGCCGAATGGGGGGTTCTCGATTTCGCCGGAGGTATTGTGGTGCATGCCACAGCCGGGTTCGCAGCTTTGGCTTCGGTTATTTATGTAGGAAAACGTCAGGATGTGCAGTCGCCACCCAACAGTATCCCTTTGGTAGCCATCGGCACGGGGTTACTTTGGTTTGGATGGTATGGTTTTAATGCAGGTAGTGAGCTGGCGGTTGATAAAATCACCACGCTGGCCTTTTTAAATACCGACATTGCCGCTTCTTTTGCCGCCATAACCTGGCTAATTGTAGAATGGTCGATTACCGGCAAACCAAAATTCATCGGCTTGCTCACAGGAGCCGTTGCCGGATTGGCTACGATTACCCCCGCTGCCGGATTTGTACCGGTTTGGGCAGCCATGGTTATCGGCATTGCATCTGGGTTAGTCTGCTATTTCGCAGTACATTACAAAAACAAACTTGGCTGGGACGATGCCCTGGACGTTTGGGGCGTACACGGTATGGGTGGCGTTACCGGAACCATACTGCTTGGTGTATTTGCCAGTGAAGCCATCAATGGTCAATCAGGATTAGTTGAGGGAAACACTTCATTCTTTTTTATAGAATTAATTGCTGTGGCTATTGCTTCAGTTTATGCCTTTTTGTTTACTTACCTCATGTTGGTGATCATCAATAAGATTGTGAAAGTAAAAGTATCGGAAGAAGAAGAAGCTCAAGGACTCGATTTCTCACTGCACGGAGAAAACGCCTACGATTCGGGAGCCCTATAACCTTAGTGAATTTGTTTATCAAGAGGCGATTGGTTGTATTTTACAATCAATCGCCTTTTTTTCGCTATACCGGATAAAGCTCCAGTGCTTTTTGGAGTGCTGAAGGATTAATTCCGTGTCGTACATTCTGTTGCTGGCAGATTTCGAGCAGTACATCCAAAGGCAGATTCCCTACCAAGTCTTTTCCAGTTTGAGGACACCCCCCCAGACCGTTTATCACCGTATCGAACCGACGGATTCCAGCCCTGTAAGCGGCTGTTACTTTTTCCTTACGCTTGGCAGGCAACGAATGCAGGTGCAAACCAAATTCAGCTTCGGGAAACTCTTTCATGAGCAAACGAAATACTTTCTCAATAATCAGCGGATCGGTGTCACCGAAAATGTCCGAAAAAGGAAACAGCGACAAATCTTTATCCATCATACGTTCAACCCACTCGTAAAGGATATCCATACTCCATGGATCGCCATAAGCGCTGCCAAAACCCATTGAAAAAAACACCACCAGTTCTTTGTTATGCTTCAAACACAGGTTTTGAAGTCCATCGATGGTTTGATCGGCCTGCTTGAGTGTGCTTCGGATATTGCGTCGCAAAAAAGTAGGTGAGGTTGAAAACGGAAAAAATATTTGGTCGACCTGCTTAAACTCGCATGCCATTTTCCCACCCTTTTCGGTAGCCGTCAGCACAGCGATCTCGGTATCCACATCCGACAAATCAAGTTGGTTTAGCACCGCTGCCGTATCTGCCATTTGGGGAATTAGTTTTGGCGACACGAAACTACCAACTTCCACAGTTTGAAATCCGCATCGCAGCAGTTGATTGATGTACTTCACCTTCTTTTCGGTAGAAATGACCGCATCGAGCCCTTGAAATCCATCACGGGGCGTTTCGATAATTTTAATGAGATTATCCACAGTTAAAATATTGTTTGACCAGAGCCATCACCTGATCATCATCATCTTTGATGCGTGAGATAAGCCCTTCGTCGTTAAATTTAGTAAGTTTAGCAATTGTTTTATCGATAACACTATCGGGGAATACTCCGAATTTGATATAATGTTCGCGTTGGTTTTGCAGGTTGCGTGCCGACTCAACACAGGAGGCCGGCAATTGAGCCAGTTGTTGTTGTCGCTGCTTGTTTTCTTCGTCAAAAATATTGATGTCTACATAAGTTTCGCGGGCTACTTTTAGCGGNTCGCTCATTTCAAAACCATGGCGGGCTGCCACAGTAAGTCCGGCCAGGAGCAGATACAGATCTGCTGATCCGTCGGGGCTGCGAAGTTCAACGGTTTGCTTGCCACTCATGTCGATAATATCGCCCTTTTCCTGCGGATTTACCTTGTGAATCATATTGCAGGGTACAGTCCAGCCGAGCGGAACCCTCACCAATACAGAGCGGTTTCTATCGCCCCAGCAGATGTTGGTAGGAGCTTCCTGATGCGGGACAAGTCGGAAATAGGAAGTTGGGTTCTGGTTTCCAAAAGCAGTGAGTGAAGGAGCTAATTCCATATAACCTGCAATGGCTGTTTTAGCGATCTGGCTTAATTGTCCTCCTTCGATCATCATATTTTTTCCCTCTTTCATCACACGGGTATGAATATGAAGGCCACTGCCAGCCTTGCCAACGGTAATCTTGGGTGCAAAGGTCACCATGACACCGTATTGCTCGGCCAGCGTTCGGATAATCCATTTGGCTTTTACCAACTGATCGGCTGAATCTTCGACATTGGTAGGCAGGAATTCAATTTCATTTTGTTCGTACACTTTGCCATTTTTGGTAAAATTACCTACTTCGGAATGGCCGTATTTTATCATCCCGCCTGATTCGGCAATAAGCTTCATGGCTTCGGTACGGAAATCGCCCCATCTTGAAAAAGGAGACGACTCATGATAACCTCTCTGGTCGTCGGCTTTAAACTGTCCGTCGTCGTCGCTGATGATGTAGTATTCCAACTCGCCCATGGTTTCAAACTCCATGCCTGTTTGCGCCTTAAAGCTGTCGTGTGCTTTTTTCAGGATGTTTTCAGGTGCACCGTCAAGGGGTTCGCCATTGCGGTCGTAATAAGAACACATGATATCCAGAGCAGGAATTTCGGAAAACGGATTACGAAAAGCTGTTTTGTAACGCGGAATGACGTACAAGTCGCTCGATCCGGCTTCTACAAATGGCAACAAACTGGAACCATCCACACGCTCGCCGGCAGTGAGAATGGTGTTTAAATGTTCGAGACTACCGATTATAAAGTTGAGAATTTTCAACCTTCCATCCCATCCAACATACCTGAAGTTAATCATTTCTATGTCGTTATCTACGATATACCTGATCAAATCATCTTTGGTAAGCAGGTGTGCCGGTTTATTAAGGTACTGTAGTACCGGATTGGGATTCATGGTGATGTGATTACTCATAGTATTCTAAAATTTGGGTGACAAACTTAGTAAAGTTTAACCAACCCGAAAACATGATAAACCGAAATAAAATTGTTGATATGTTAATTTATACCGCTTATAAAAAGCCGATCAATGGTAATGTTTCGATAAAATAGCCTACAGTTAACCCATGGTTTATTTAGTTAAGGCATCGGCTTTTCTTTGCGCTTCGGTCTTTAATTTTTCTGATGAAATCTTCGCTGTGTTAATCAGGTTATCGGCTTGTTTACCGGCTTCTGAAATGAGGTTATTCCCTTGGTTTTCGGCCTCTTGCTCTAAAGCTGTGGCTGCCTTTTTGGCGGCCATCTCCCCTAACACCCCATTCTTTTTTCCTTCGGCAACAAGCTGATTTCCTTGTTTTTTCGCCTCGGCTAACAGCCTTTCTTTGGCGGCAACTGCATTTTTTCTCAGTTCACGCGCCTGACTCTCAGCATCAGCCATCAGTTGTTTGGCCTGGCGATCGGCATCCTCGATGATCTTTTTCGCCTCTGCACCCAAAGCTTCCTTTTGGTTTTCAATCTCCTTATTAACGATCTCTTTGGTGGTATCCTTGCCCTTACCAGTCCCGGGCTTTGCCGACACCACAGGGTTATCGAGTGTGCCAGTAATAGACAATTCGAAAGGAATGGTCTCGGCAACGCTAAAATTGGCTCCCAGTTTGTTGGCCTCACCCACCAGGTTATCGAGCAATTTGTTCACATCCGTTCCCAATTCCTTACGTGGCACTTCCACTTTCATGGTATAGCCAATCTGGCTGTCGAGTGCTGTCCATCCGCTCAGGGTGCCTTTTATTCCCTTGTATTTCAGGTCGAAAGGATCAACAATCAGTTTACCATCCACAAACTTAAACTCAACCAGCACCTTTTCGAGCGTCAGGTTGCTGAACTCCTTGTAGTTAAGCAAACGGGCGGCTTCTTCCAGCGTGTTCAGGTTTTGTACCCTGACCTGATTTGAACTGATCCACCCTTTGCCATTGAGGGTTTGGTAAACCGGCAACAGATCGGGGTTAAGCTGGGTATTGAAATCGAGTGATGCGTTGAATTTTCCGGTGGCTTTTCCAGCCAATGGCAGATATTGCCTGAAAAAGGCAAACTGTTGGTAGGCAGTAGGGATGTCGAGGTTGTTCAATTTTAATACCAACGAGGCTTCAGCATTGGGCAATTTGGGTGTGGCATAACTGCCATCGACCTGCATAGAACCTCCTGCCACCATCATCCTCAGGTTGTTCAAATTAACTTGTCCGTTTTTTAGCATCAGCTTACCACTCACGTTGGTCATGTCCAGGTTATCGTACACAAGTTTTTTCATATTGCATCCGAGCACAAAGTTGATGTTTGATGGAACTGTGGGTGCGGAATCAGATTCCACAGTGGCAGCGGGAGGATTTTCAACGGGTGTTGTGACGGCAGTGGTGTCGGTTTGGCCTGAACTATCCATCAAATCATCCATGTTAAAATAATTTGAACTCACTGCAAGCGTTCCGTCGAGGGTTTCATTTTTCAGGTACCAGGCCAGGTAATTGGTGAGCTTTCCATTGGCTTTCAGGTCGCTGCCACCGGTTTGGAGATCAAACGAAACCAAATCGATGTAGCGCGGTGAGAAATTTAACTGAGCCATGGAAATGACCACCGGGTTTTTCAACTCAGGCGTGTTGTATTCCATATTTTGCAAAACAACCGAGCCCATCGCCAAAAATTCTTCGTATTTCTCCTGTTCGATGGCAGAGAGTTTTCCTTTTAAGTTAATGTCGGCCACAACAACACCTGAGAGGCGCTCAGCACTGTCGATGGGATAATAATTTTTAAGTGTGGCGAGGTCCATTCGGGCTTTTATCTCCGCTGCGATGTCAGGATCGGAAATTGGTGTTGAAAGCTTTAGGCGGACGTCGAGCGGATTTTTTTCCAGATCAAGATGAAATTGGCTGACATCAATCACGGTGTTGTCCAGTTCGCCACCCGGATTTTCGACAGCTGCCTTTATTTTGATGCCACTAATCGCTCCGGGCAAATCGGGATATTTAGCCGTGGCATCGTTCACCTGTAAGTTTAGCGAAAACGCAGGATATTTTTCTTCGGCATAAACTCCTTTCACCATGCCGTTGAGTGAAAAGGTGCCGGTGGTTTCAAAGCCTTGTATTTCCTTTAAAAACACCTCAGGCACAAGCGACAACAAATCTTTGAAATGAGTGGATGGGGTCTTGTAGGTGAGCACCAGGTTTATCCCATCGTTGAGCATGCTCACCGAGCCTTCGAAATTCAATTTCAGCTGGTTGACCATCAACTCGTTTTTACGAAAAGTATAGATGCTGTTGGCCAGATCGGCGTCGAGGTTTGCCTGGTAGTTCAGCGCCACGTGGTTCAGGAAATTCACCTGATCCATGCTCACCAGCAAGTCGTCAATGGCAGTTTGGGTGTAGAGCACAGTTCTGTCGGCTGTTAAATCGCCACTCAGGTTGTGGTTAAAGCCGGAGGCCTGCACAAGCAAATTCATGGTTTCATCGCGGTAAGTCAGGTTTCCGTTTACAATACTGAACTGCCGCAAGGCAATTTTCAACCCCTCAGACTGGTCGGCAGGCGCTGTCACCTCCACATCTGTTGGCGTACCACTTTCGGCCACGATATCATAGTTGGCGCGACCATCAGGCAGAACATGCACGTTAAAGCGGGGCGCATTCAAATTTATTTTTTTTACCACATAATCACCTTTCAGCACGTCGATCAGGCTAAAGACCACTTTGATTTCGGGTATTAAAACGAGTGTATCGTTCTGAAAAGCAGGTTCTTTTCCAACGATACTGAAATTAGTTACAGTGAGTCGGAAATCAGGGAAGCTACGTACCAGACCGAAATCCATTTCAGAAAAATCTATCCGGGCATTCAGTTGGTTGTTAATTTCTGTTTTAGCCAGTTCAATAATTTTCCCTTTAAAAACATAGGGCAGAATAAAGGCAGCCAGAACCAGAACGGTAAAGATTACGGCCAGTATTTTAAAAAAAGTTTTCATAGCGATGGAAGTTAATTTTCCACAAAATTAGTCACTTTTCCGATTAAAGCGAAGAGCGTTTGTTAAGGAAAGATAAAAAACAGATGAAAACCACAAAATCGAAAAACAAGTTGGTTGGGAAGAATGAATTTGGATGCAAACTGATCATCAGGTCTCTTCAACAATAGAATTCAGTGAATACAGAACCGTCTTTTTTACGTAGCAGTATGATATAGAAATGCTTGTACTAGAAGATATTAGAGACAATAAGGAACATCTTATCGGGAAATGTTAATGTATTGCAAGAGAAAAATTGACGAGTGAGATGTAAAAAAAGTTATATTTGGATATTAAAAACTGTGCGATGAACTACGCTCAATTTATTAAGTATCTGTGCCGTTTCCTCATCCTGATCATAGTTTTCATGTTATCAGAAACCATTTCCATCGCCGATACCAGAGATAGCTTGTTAACGTTGCTACCTGGCAGCAGTGGTGGCAAAAGAGTGGAATTACTTAATCAGCTGGCCAGAGAAGTTGCCGAAGACAATCCATCAGAGGCGCTTCAGTATGCCAGACAGGCGCTTTCGGATGCTCAGAAATCGGGATACCGTAAGCAGGAAGCCATTGCATTGAAAAACCTAGCAGATGCATACTATTTTCTGGAAGATTTTTCCCGTGCCATTGATTACTATACAGAATCTTCAGAAGTAATTCTTGAAATCAGTGGGGAAGAGGATTCAGAATATATCTTGCGTATTGGAGATATTGGCTATTGTTACAATATGATGGATCAAAGCGGGAAGGCCTATTATTATTTCAAGAAGGAGCTGAATTTGGCAAAAAAAACCGGCTTTCTGGATGAACTGGCATCTGCTCACAACAACCTCGGATACATTTACACTGAATGGGGTGATTACGGGGAAGCTGCTGAGCATTTTAAAAGCGCTCTGGAGATTGACAAAACAGCAGGTGTAACAACTTATCTATCTACGGCATACAATAACCTGGGAAAAATATATGAGTTGTGGGGAAAGTATGATGAAGCCATTTCATGGTACACAGAAGCATTGCGGATTGATGAAGAAAATGGCAATAAGGCCGGCATCGCAATACGACTAAGTAACATTGGCTCAATCTACTTATCGTGGAAAAAATACCACGATGCCCTCGCCTACTTTGAAAAAGCTCTCGAACTGGAGAGGCAGCTTGGCGATGGAGCAAAGACTGGTCGCCGTCTGGCTTATATTGGAGTCACCTGGTTAGAGCTTAATAATCATGACCTTGCCTTATCCTATTTCAGGCAAGCACTACCTTTTTTTCAATCAAGGGGGCTTGATCATGACCTTGCCCGACTATACAACAGCATGGGAAAATACTACTTGTCAATAGCTGATTACCAGGAAGCATTGAATCACCTTGAAAGAAGTCAGGAACTTGCTATTCTACGAGGACTTAAGCCATTAGTAATGAGCAACTACAAGGAAATGTCGGTAGCTTTTGAAAAAACCGGTCGACTTGATCAGGCTTTGTTGGCCTATATTAACTATTCCGGAATGAAAGATTCGGTTTTTACCTCCGAGAGCGACAAGAAACTAGCTGAATACAGGGCTCGTTTTGAAAATGAGCAAATACAACATGAGATTGACCTGCTAAAAAAAGACGCTGACCTTAAAAGAAAAAACCATGCACTCCTTTGGGTTCTTTTTGGCTTGCTGGCCACAGCCCTGACTTCTGCATTGATTATTTACCGTTTTAGGGCTGTCAATCTGAGGCAGCAAAAAGTTATTGCAGAACAACAGGCAAAAAATCTGACCAAAGACCTTGAACTAAAGAACAATGAACTGGCTTATCATGCCATGTGTATCGTGCAAAACAACGAAGCAATAAGCCGTATATCAGAGTCTGTTAGGGAAATGCTTCAGACGGATCAGCCACCCGAGAAGCTGGGATCTATCCTTGATCACCTGAAAACCATGAAAAATGACAAAGCATGGAAGGAATTCGAAGTCAGGTTCACGCAGGTACATAGTGAATTCTACGACAGGTTGCAGGCTGTATTTCCTGAACTAACTCCCAATGAAAAAAAGCTCTGTGCTTTCCTGCGGCTAAATATGACTACCAAAGACATAGCTGCTATCACCCATCAAACGCCACACAGCATTAATGTAGCCCGAACACGATTACGGAAAAAACTGAATCTGGCCAACCAGGAAGACAACCTGGTTAACTTCTTGATGAATTTTTAACAGACTGATGTCGAGATATATAGCATATTTGTATTAATAATGTGATCTCTTTTTATGGCCACGTATGATTTTTGTGCACCCTGTTTCCTTGCGCAAGACACTTCCACACCTACATTTTTGCAAAAGATTAAAAATTGCAATGAATCCTATGTCACTTAACAAAGAAGAAATATCGGAACAAATCCGGCATATGCTGATGGAAACATCTGCTGAAAATACAGCACTACGCAAACTACTCACTTCCATGCACTTGTCGGAAAATGAAAAGAATCAAATGAATACCGGAAAAGAATATCCAACTAACCAAAATGTAAAAAAATGAAAAGAACACTACAACTTACTGCAGTCATGACCATTTCCCTCGTGCTGAACACCTTTGCGGAAATCACAGATTTCAGCGGAGATATTTATGTGGGGAGCGGCCAGACCTATACCTCCCTCACCCAGGATAATGGTGCCGGGTTGTTCAAAGCGCTGAACAACGGAACAGTAACAGGGGATATAACAGTGTATATCACTTCCAATACCACCGAAACCGGTTCCATCCCCCTGAACGAATTTGCTGCTCCATACACCCTAACCATCAGGCCGAATGCAGCGGAAGAGCGCAGAA
>JGI11705J14877_10000591_pt1 | contig 22367 bp, 28 predicted proteins | sample Etolaghawater15m_FD_14877 | JGI IMG/M metagenome (IMG submission 14877)
TCCCCAATAGAATATTGAGGAACGGGATTGGCTTGAATAAAAACTGGCAAATTGATACTTGTTTTTTTTTAACCTTGTAATAACTGAAGTGCAAGCTGAGGGGTTTGGTTTGCCTGACTAAGAATAGCAACACCAGCCTGTTGCAGGATATTGGCCTGTGTCATCGCTGATGTTTCCTGGGCAATGTCAGCATCCAAAATACGAGACCTGGCAGCTGTCAGATTTTCCGCAACATTCATAAGGTTGGCAATGGTTGATTCAAAACGATTTTGCAGGGCACCGAGATCACCACGTTGTGCATCGATCTTACCCAGAGCAGCATCTACTATTTTAATAGCATCATTGGCGCCAAGGATATTACCGATATCAATGTTTGTTACTTCTTCAAAGGTGGAAACAAGATTATCCGTTATTAATGCATTGTCAAAAATACTGCCGGTTAGGTTGGTTTGATTTGATGAAACTGTATAGGAATCCTGAGAGGAGAGTTCAATTTCTCCCGAAATAACAGTACCATTGGCACCACCATCAACTAGAGTATTACTGTTCCCGTCTGGAGTATTTACGGCTATATCACCTCCACCAGAATTTGCATAGTTTCCAAGCAAAATATCTTTACCTTCTGCTTGTACCAAGGTGAGAACACCACTGGAAACCGATGCGGTGACACCTGTTACTCCGCTTTGGTCATTAATAACCGTTGCCAGTGGTCTAAGATCTGTGGTGGTTACATTTGCACTGATTGTGGCAGTGGTGCCGCCGCTACCAATTGTTAACGAAATAATACCATCGGTTCCTAGAGCATTCGAGAGTTCAACCTCTGTCCTTGCAGTTGCTGTAACACCTGTGCCAGCGGCTGCATTGGTAATAGAAGAAGCAACCTCCCATGCTGTGGCATTGGCCAAAACATCAACGGTTTCTGTTCCAGCAGATCCTGTGATGCTCAGTTGCTGCGCTGCAATGGTATTAGTTGTAGGAGTACCTGCGATTGGTGTTAGGGCAGAACCTGTACCTTGGTGGTCAACACTATTTGGTGTGTCCATATAATATCTGCCAAGATCATCAGCGGCCATTGAGGCAATAGATACACCTATCGTTTCATTAGCATTGGCACCAACTTGAAATTGCTGGGAAACAAATGTTCCATCAAGAATATTCAGGCCATTAAAGGTAGTGGATTGGGCTATACGATTCATCTCAGCTTTGAGCTGATTAACCTCCGCCTGTAATGCAGCTCTATCAGCAGCCGAGTTTGTAGCATTAGCCGATTGAACAGAAAGCTCTCGGATACGTTGCAGAATGTTGGTGCTTTCTTGCATTGCTCCTTCAGCCGTTTGCGCCAAAGAAATACCATCGTTGGCGTTACGGGTGGCCTGGTTCATTCCCTTTATCTGAGATGTCATGCGATTGGAAATAGCAAGCCCTGCAGCATCGTCTTTGGCTGAATTAATCCGTAAACCGGAGGAGAGTCTCTCCATGGATTGGGCTAAAGAACCCTGACTTTTTCCTAAGTTACGTTGGGCATTGAGTGATGGTACGTTTGTATTGATTGTAAGTGCCATTTAATATCCTCCTTGAACAGGTGTCTTTGGCGTCAATGTCAATCATTTTACAAACGTAATGTGGTGTTCTCTCGGGTGTTTCTCGCAGTTAAAATACTTTTCGTCACACTGGAAATGGTTCTTTAGGGAAAAAAACTTATTGTGAAATAATTATTTTTTTAGGCTGATATACTGTTTTATTAAAGGGAAATTCTGGTGGGAAAGAAACGATACTGAGGATATAGCTGCTAATAGAGCACAAAAAGCCGAATGCAGGGTCATTCGGCTTTTGAAAAATTATTAATAAGAGAGGTCAGGCTGGCAATGGCGTTTTGGATTGATATTCGGTGTTTTCAAGGATAACCTGGATAGCCCGATTAGTTTTTGGTGAGAAGAGGATTGGGGCTGCCAGATTTAAAGTTATTTTCTGATCAGGAGGAACGGTAACTACCGATAATACAAAACAGTCGTCATCATCACTGATTTGTAATGAGTTTTTTTCAGATTCTTCAGGGGCTACCTGATAATTAGGAAAAAAATTACTGGGATCGGTGAGAACAAATGCAATAGCAGGGTCATCAATACTCTGTATCCAGAAAAGGGGGCCTTCTTTCTTGTTGGGCATAACAATAAAATTATGCAGAGTCGGAAAGCCAATCATTCCGGCAGGAAAATGGAGCAGATTTGCAGGGTCATATTCAACTTCGCCGAATCGCGTCTGTATGGTTTTCATTTGTCCTTCTTCTCAGTTGAAAGGTTGGTGCTAAGAGAAACGAGGGTGTCCATGTCCCATTGTGTTGCCATTTTATTCTCTTCGATTATACGATCATATACTTCCTGGCGATAAATTTTCTTGTCTCTGGGGGCGTCAATTCCAATACGAACTCCACCACCTTTCAATTCAATGATTTTAATGGTTATATCATCACCAAGGACAATGCCTTCGCCGGACTTTCTGGTCAGAACGAGCATGTTGCTCTCCACTAAAAATGCTCCATAACATACGAAAATTAAAACTCATTAATGTTATGATGTATAGAATCTAATGTCAATGAAATGTGTTACTGTTTAGAAATAATCGAGAATAGATATTTTCGATACTTTTGAGGTTATACTGAGTGCAGCCTGAAAGGCTGTTTCCTGCTGGACAATGGCATTGAACGTCTCGATGGCATCTGCATCCTGATAACGTGATAAAATTTGTTTCAGATCTGTCAAAACGTCCTTCTGGTGCAACATGGCAGCATCTACTCTTGTGGCTCTGTTACCTAATTGGCTTCTCAGGCGTCTGCCTTGATCTGCAGCAACCTCCAGTTCATCAAGTTTTACATTTAATCCACCGCCTGGGCCAAGAGGATCGTCAATGTTGCCTGCCCGAAGTGCTTCTTCGGTTCTTTCAAGAATACTGAAAATATCAACTCTTCCTGATTCTGGTTGACCTGGAGCCGTGGTTGTCGAATCGATCCAGTTTGAATTTGAAACTCCAAGAAAGAGATCGTTGCCGGTCAGGTTGGCCTCAAGCATTTCACCAGGGGTTATTTCCAGCTCTGTGGGGTTTGGAGTGCCCATATATAGATAAGGCCATGTCGTAGAATCAGTTTCATCGTAAGGAGGTGGGACAGGGACTGTTTGATCAGGGTTGTAATTAGGGTTTCTTACAAAAGGTTTCGTATTTTCGGCATATCCAGAAAAAATATATTTTCCATCAACCATAGCATTTGCAGCATCCAGTAACTCCTGCTTCATGTTGCCAACTTCATCTGCAAATATAGTCATATCCTGAGGAGACATTATTCCATTGATTGCATTAATGGAAATTTCCTTTACCCGTTGCAGGATATTCTCAACATGTTCCAGATGGCCGTCTGTGGCCTGCATTTTATCCAGAGTGACACCCATGGTCTCAAGGTATCTGTCGGTATGCATTATCTGGGTGCGGGTGGTAAGAACGGGGCGTATGGATGAAGGATCGTCGGAGGGCTGATTGAGTTTAATTCCGGTTGCTCCCTGGGTGCGCAGTTCTTCCAAGCGGGTACTGACCCGGCCAAGATTGGATTGAAGCATGCGGTAGGTGGTTCCTTCAGTAGCTTTCATAGTGTTCTCCTGGGAAGACAGTTATCGCCTCAACTCGATAAGCGCTCCCATCATTTCATCAATTGTAGTCAAAAATTTGGCAGAGGATTCAAAACCGCGCTGATACTGAATCAGATTAATCATTTCTTCGTCAAGGGAAACACCGGCAAGACCATCGCGAAGATTCTGCAACTGGATCATGGCATCTTCGGCTCCGCCAAGGGCGAGCTGATTCTGGCTGGATTCAATGCCTATTCTCGCGGTGAGTTTACCGTAATAAGCACCAAAATTGTCAATTCCGTCGATAAGATAATTCTCGCCGATATTGGAAATAATGAGGGCATTGCGATTATCACCGGGAGCGACGGTTGCCGGAGGGACGGGAACCTGAGCGGCTGCCACCTGGTAGGAATCAGTTATTGCCACGGACATATTTCGTGCCGCATCTTTCCATGGATCCGAGGCCGGTGGTGGCGGTAATGGATTAGCAGGAGTGAAAAAATCTATTCCGGTACTCGAGTCAAGGCCGGAACCTCCTGGGCCGCCGCCGGGATTGGCGAGCGTGGGGTTTCCGCCGTGGGCGAGATTGACCGACTCGATGATTTCATAGGCCAGTCGATCCAGGTCATCCTGAACAGAGGGGATAAATACGTCACGAATGCCGACGAGCCCTTCAAATTCGCCACCAAGGTTGTTAAGACCTATTGTTCTGGTTACTCCGCCTGTATGGAGGACGAGGTCAAGGTCGGATCCATTCTGCACCCCTTCGAGTTCCATGGGAATAAGGCCTTGAACCAACGGCAGACCGCCGGGGAGCTGTACTGCCATCATGCCCTTGGAGTCATAGTAGGTTTGAACGCCAAGCGATGAGGCGAGCTCTTTAGCGAGCATATCGCGGCGATCTCTGGCACTGTTAGCTGTCTGGCCCTGGATTTCAATGGTGAATATCCGCTCGTTGAGATCTGCTATTTCCTGTATCTGGGAGTTTACACTGTCAATCTTTGATATGATGGAATCGTTAATGTTTTCTTTGATTGTATTCAGGTCGTCGGTGGTGGTGTTAAATTTCTTTGCCAGTAATTCACCCCGTTGAATAACGATATCCCGTTCCACAAGGCCCGATGGATTTGCAGAGAGTTCCTGCCAGGAATCAAAGAAACGATTGACTTCAGTGGAGAGGTTTTCTTCACCGATGGGAAAAACCCGTTCAAGTTCGGATAAGGCTCTGGTCTGACCATCCTGCAAGCCAAACTCAATGGATTTTTCCTGGAGCATGTTGGTGACAAAAACATCGTGATCGCGGCTGACATCAGAGACCAGAACTCCCTGGCCAATAAAAAAACCACCGAAATTCATGGAAGGGTAGGGGGTGAGTTCGGCGCTTTGGCGAGAGTATCCTTCGGTGTTTACATTGGAGATGTTGTTACCAATGATTTCAATGGATTTTTGATTAACGCTGAGAGAGGTCTTTCCCGCATTGAGTGCTGTGAATAGTCCGCCCATATCACACCTGTCCTGAAAGGAGTCTTCCGTTTACTTTTGAGGTTACCATTCCTGCATTGGCAGCGTAGCCTGAAGTAACAGTGCGTTTGCCAAAAAACTCCATAGTTTCTCTGATCCAGCCAAGAGTTGCTTTGAAGAGATAGGCATTACGTCTGTTTTCATGGCGGATAATTGCAGCCAGCTCGTTGTCTTCTTTGTCGAGCTGTTTAACATGCGCCAGAACCTGGATAAGCTCTTCCTTTTCCTGCATTACCTTTGCCAGTGATTCCATGTCGAGCACTTTGGAGTACTCACGTTCTTCAAGGATCACGTCACGAAGGCGGACAAGATACTGGTGTGTGGTACTGGCAGCCATTGCTATTTTTCCTCCATAAGGAATTGAAGGAGATTGGATGCGACTTTGTTGAGATCCGGCTCATAGGAGCCATCGGCGATCTGTTGTTTCAACTCAGCAACGCGCTCTGCCCGTCCTGTGTTTCCATCAGCTCCCCCACGTGCTTTACTGACATTCTGCAGAACAGCAGAGAATTGAACCTGATCTGTCTCTTTTGCAGAATCCGGTTTTACCACTGTATCGGATTTGCCACTTTTTTTAATGCTGCCTATCTGCCCAAGGCCGCCTATTCCTCTAAATTCGACACTCATGCCATCACCTGTCTATCTTAATTACGACACCTCTTCAGGACTATCCACTTCAGCCCAGGCGTCAAGTTTGTTCATTACTGCGTCATAGGTATCATAGGATATATCTGGTAACCATCCACCGAAAGCATCGAGCGCCTCAGCAAATCCTTTTTCGACACCTTCTTTTATCGCCTCAAGGCGCGAAGGATCACCACCGGCAATACCTATAGCAAAATCTACAATTCTATCAGAGGTTTGTTCAACACCAAAATACCCATCTTCGGATATTAGTTCAACAGCTTCTTCCTGACTGATGGAGCTGATATCTATTTCCTGATCACCGGTTGCGACTTTAAAATCAATGCCCTGTTCTTTGAGCATATTAGTAACCAGTCCCCTCAGGAGGTTGTACTGATCCTGACCATCTCCGGTTTGGATGGTGAGTGAACTGGAGTAAGTCACTGACACTTCCTGCTGATAGTTTATTGTCACAAAATCTTGCTGTTGTTCTGATCCTGCAGGTAATTCTGATTTTTTTTCTGCCAGGCGTCCCAAGTTTTTATTGTTGTGCTGCTGAAGCTGGTGTGGGTTTATATGGGCCTGGTTACTGATGCTATTTGCCATTGTTTACGCCTCCTTGCGATGTTTTTCTGCATCCTTGCAGAAGGGATGGGAGTAAATAAAATTTTCTCTTGTACACTTTATCGGAAAGTTATAGACATAAGTTTAGTGTTCTGGAGAAAAAATTGTGTTTATTGAGGAAGAAAACGATAACAATAAAGAGAGAGGGGGGAAGGTCTGGTAAAGAATGGTTTAGGTGCATGTTTAAATTAGGAACCACTATCTGGAAAATGCTGCTCTTTTAACTGTTCATACATAGCCTTGCCGATTCCCATGCCGTCACCCTGTGCGGTCTGTTTGGCCATTTCCATATCGAGCATTTCCTGATAGAGGGTGTTGGCCATGTCTTTTTTAAAGAGTCCTGAATCGGGTACAGATTTTCTCATGGTTTTGTACATCTCATTGATATAAATAGCCTCAAACTCACGACAGGAATTACGTAATTTTCGAAGCTCCTGATCCTTTGGATCCGTTGTCTGGTTTTTCAGGCTGCTGGTGGTGGGTATTGCTCTTGGATCGCTGGATATGTTCATAGGGTTTAATAGGGTTAAAGGTGATCCGGTCTACAGTACAATAAGTTCGCCGTGCATGGCACCTGCGACTTTAATGGCCTGAAAGATGGCAATAAGATCTCGGGGTGTTGCTCCGATAGCATTCAGGGCATCGGCAACAGCTCCTATTGAGACGCCTTCCTCAACTAGCATAAGCTGTCCCTCATCCTCAACGATTTCTATTGCGGTCTCAGGAGCAACGACTGTTTGTCCGGTGGCCAAGGGGTTGGGCTGGGTGACCTCCAATGTCTCTTTAACAATCAGTGAAAGATTGCCGTGGGATACGGCTACGGTTGAGAGCCTTACATCTTTCCCCATTACAATGGTTCCGGTTCGTTCATTCACAACAACCTTGGCATTGGTATCGGTTTCTATCCGCATACTTTCAATGGAGGTGACGAAATGTACCTTGTCTTCAAGAAAAGCTTCAGGGATGATCACTTTGATGGTCGCAGAATCAACTGGAAATGCTGTGCCAATACCATATTTATCATTAATGGCATTACTCATATTTGCTGCGGTGGTGAAATCTGAGGTACGCAGGCTGTAGGAAAGGGTACCATCGTCGGCAAATTTTCCAGGCGCAGTTTTTTCAATTATGGCTCCACCGGTTATTCTTCCGACGGTGGGGTGATTTCTCTGTGCCTTGGCAGCCTTCCCGCCAAATGAAAACGCACCGATGGTCAAAGGGCCCTGTGAAACTGCATAGACCTTCCCGTCTGGTCCCTTTAATTGCGTCATCAGTAGATTACCACCAGCAAGACTTTTAGCATCGCCAATAGAGGAGACCTGAACATCTATTGTTGAACCAGGTTTTGCAAACGGTGGTAGAGAGGCAGTTACCATTACCGCCGCCACATTGTTGACTTTAATGTTATCAAACTCATCCGGGTTAACGGTGATTCCCTGGCGAACGAGCATGTTATAGAGAGCCTGTCTGGTGAAAAGGACTTTCTTGAGGTCATCTCCAGTTCCTGCAAGGCCGGTGATGAGACCGTAACCGATAAGCTGATTGTTTCGTACTCCCTTAAGTTCAGCAATATCCTTGATACGTGCTCCACTGCTGTTTGTACAGAAAAGACAGAGGAGTATGAAACCTGTTAATAGAATCGATACTGTAGTTCTCATTGCAACTCCGCGATTAGAATGGCCAGACATTGTCAAGCACTCGCATGAGCCAGCCGGGTTTTTGTTTGTCACTGATTGCACCTTTGCCAGTATAGGATATTTTTGCGTTCAGAACATGTTTTGAATTGACTGTATTGTTTGCCATAATATCAACGGGACGTATGATTCCAGTCACATAAATAACCTGAATTTCATTGTTCACCTGTACTTCTTTGCCGCCCCTTATCTTCAGGTTGCCATTGGCGTACACATCGACAACTTGAGCTGTGAGGGAGGCAACCAGATCTTCCTTTCTGACAGTTGTTCCCGCACCTTCAAATTTGTTTGCAAAACTTGCTTCAACAAGGTTGGTGAGGTCAAATTTTGGGTGTTCAACCGCCCATTTGAATTTTCAAGACCAAATAAATGAGGTATGGCTGCACTCATACTGGTGTTACGATCGGTGGAAGTAGATGCCTGTTTGGAGGCACTGGCATTTTCAGCTATGGTGATTGTAACGACGTCTCCAACTGTTCGTGCTTTATGGTCAGCAAAAAGAGAATGCTGTTCTCCTGGCCACAGTGAACCATCGGTTCTTTCGGCAGCTTTTTGAGTCTGGATTTCCTCGAGAGGTTCGGGGATTTCAGTTACGGAATATTCAGGTCTTGCACATGAGCAGAAAAGGAATGCTGTGCTGAGTATAAGTAACAGAGATTTCATTTTAGATGTGTACCTCCACAAGGCCTGGAGCTATGACTTTACAGAAAATTGTTTTATGGGAGCTGCTGTTCATGACGCGGATGATTTGATCCTGTTTTCCGTTCATTGAAGAAATACCAGTAGCACTAAGATGCATTCCGTTGTGATTAATGAGGATTTTAACAAGTTGTCCTTTTTGGATAACAGGTGGAAAGTCGATGGAACTGATATCAAGAACAGTTCCAGAACGAAGGCTTCTGGTCAGTTTCTTCCCGAGTACTTCACGGAGGTCTGTACATGGATTCCTGAGTTTTGAAAGATCCTTTGTCTGCAGTTCCACCATGTCGGGGTGAAGTATGGCTCCTCTTTTAACGTTTTGAGTAAGAATGGCTACCGATGCAAGTGCTTCCAGATTACCACGTATGGAAATGTTTTTTACAGTTCTCCCATCAACCTTATACACCAGTGAGAACCTGCGACTGCCAATAACGGATGGATCTGCCGGGATAACATCTACTTCCAGTTCACCCTCCGGGATGATAAAGGGAAGGGGGAGTTCGCGACTGATAAAAGAATATTCAGCGACCGGAAGATCATCACCTCTTTCTTCAAGATATTCTGCAATTTTAGCTGCAATGTCATCGGGGCCGATGATGATTCCTTTTCGTTCGACTACGATGGTATTAGCGCCTTTCCAGGTGAGGTCAGTTGGGATAGGAAAATTTGCAACAAGCGTTGATCTGATTTGTTCTGTATTCAGGGTGACACTTTCCCCTGCCTTTGGTGCCGGGGCTATCTCTTTTGAACCGAGCGCCATGGCAAGAGCAGAATCTTCGTTGAATTCTGCAACATCTCCCAGGGTAATATAAGAAGAACGGATTTCGGCAAGGGGAGAAAAAGTGATTTCAAGAGCCAAAGCAACTCCTGGAAGCAGACAGAGAAATGCAGAAATCAAAAGTGTTACTCTTTTCATGATTATACCATCTGGTTGGTAGTCTGCATCATTTCATCCGAGGTCTGGATGGTTTTGGAGTTGATTTCATAGGCACGCTGGGTGGTAATCATGGAGGCCATTTCTTCAACAATATTCACGTTTGAACCTTCGAGAAATGTTTGCAGCAGAAGACCGTAGCCATCATCACCAGGGGTTCCTGTCTGGGCTGTTCCCGAAGCCTCGGTGTCCCTGAAAAGGTTTTTCCCGACAGCGAGCAGGCCGCCATCATTAGTGAACGCAACGGTTTCAATGTTGCCAATCTCGGTGCTGGTGGTTTCGTCACCTATGAGAGCACTGACGATACCCGTCTCACTGATGGTGATCTGACGTGAGCCGTCGGGAATTGTGATTCCAGGAGATATAGGGTAGCCGTCAGAGGTGGTCATTCGGCCATCACCATCGCGCTTGAATGCCCCAGCCCTTGTATAGGCAGTTTCACCATTGGGAAGTTCGACCTGGTAGAATCCAGCCCCTTCAATAGCGACATCGAGTTCGTTACCGGTCTGGATAAGGTCCCCTTGAGTGAAGAGTTTTTGAACCGCTGCAGGGCGAACGCCGAGACCCACCTGTATTCCGGATGGAGATTCGGTGTCTGCAGAGGTCTGGGATCCTGGGACCCTCAGTATTTGATACATAAGGTCCTGAAAATCAGCTCGGCTCTTTTTGAATCCTGTGGTTGAAACATTGGCGAGATTGTTGGCGATAACGTCAAGATTCAGCTGCTGAGCGTTCATGCCGGTGGTGCCGGTCCAGAGTGATCGTATCATGATATTCCTTTAAGCTTTGGTTAGAAGTCGGACTAGCCGACGGTTCCAAGTTCGTCTTGTTTCTGACCCAGTGTAGAATAGGCCTTTATAACCTTCTGATAACTTTCAAATGTTCTTGTGCTCTCGATCATTAAAGCCATTTCTTCGGTCATGTTCACATTAGATACCTCAAGACTACCAACATTGAGAAGTGGGGTTTCGTTGAGGACTTCCTGGCCACCCGTTTCCAGTGAGAACAGAGTGTCAGATTCTCTTTTTAGAGAGTTGTTTTCATTCATGGTGTAAACAGCTATCTTTCCAACCAATTCACGCGTTCCGTCGATTGAAAGTACAGATATCTCCCCAATGCTATTGACCGATATTTTTGAAGTATCATTGCCTGGAATAGAGATAGGGGCATTTCCGTCGTCGAGCACTGGCATGTTATTTCCCGTCATCAGGGTGCCATCCTGATCAACATGAAAATCACCTCTTCTTGTGTATCTGAAACCTTCTTTACTCTGGACTTTAAAAAAACCATCCTGATGAATGGCTATGTCCAATGGGTTGGTAGTATTCTTGATCGGACCTTCTGTGAATTCTGTGAAGTTTTCACGGACACGACTGAAGTTGATCCCTTTGGCCGTACTGGTCTGCTGTTCACCTCTAAGAAGGGATTCGAAACTCATCCGTGATTTTTTGTAGCCAACGGTATTTACATTCGCGAGATTGGTGGCAATGTTTGCCAACCGCTGTTCGCGCGAGATGGCTCCTGCAAGGGCACTGTATTTTCCTGAGACCATAATGTTTTTCCGGGGTAAAGCTGGTTGATATGACGTATGTATTTTCTCTTATTTAATCGGCTGTTTGCTTCTGATTCTTTAGGGTAGAATGCATGTTCCTAGGCTGGTGATAGGGTTTTTGAAGTGTTTTTACCGTTTTCACTGCCGCAACAGAGCTTTGTGAGCTTCAGGATTTGAGAGATTTCGCCGCCTGACATCCCAAGAGTTGAGGCAATTTCTTCCTTGGGCATGCCTGCATGAAGCATGTTCTGCACATAACTATAGCGTTCTGGAGAACGTATCTTTTTACGATTATAAACAAGGGAACTTCGGGGTTTCTGCAGTTCGGTTGTGACGGTGGCCTGTTTGAGACTGGTTTGAAACTTTTCGTCGCTACCAGAGGGAACGTTATTTTCAATTTCCTGACTCATTTTTTCAATTTTATACATCTGAATACGCAGGAGACCTGATTTTTCAACTAGTTGTCTTCGAAGCACGAGGGAACGCCAGAAAATCAAAATGCAGAGAAGAAGTGTTGTAAGCGTTAGTGACAGGTTATAATCAAACATTTTGTTCCCGTATTGGTATTAAAACCTAATGAATGGCATTCTGGGCCTTAGTCTTCAATTTGATGAGGGCCTGGCTGTGCAGCTGAGAGACACGCCCCTCGGAGACTTCCAGTACTTCAGCAATCTCTTTTTGAGTGAGTTCCTCGTAGTAGTAGAGTGAAACAACCAGACGCTCTTTTTCCGAAAGTTGTTCAAGTATTTCGGCAATGATATGTGTTAATTCATGCTGTTCAAGGATACTGACGGGGGAGGAGCCTTTACGGGTATCGATCAGGGCATCCTGGAATGATCTTCCAGTATCGGAATGATCCAGGGTTTCATTGAGACTGACACAACCGAGATGGCTGACCTGGCCGAGCAGATTCTGATATTCTTCAAGGCTTATTTCAAGTTTATTTGCCATTTCATGCTCCTCGGGGGAGCGGCCAAGTTCTCTTTCAAGTTCTATCATGCATCTGTTGATACTGGTTTGTTTTTCTCGAAGAGAGCGTGAGAACCAGTCAAGTTTTCGCATTTCATCAAGAATTGCCCCACGAATGCGATATTCGGCGAATGTTTTGAAAAGTATATTCTTTTCCGGCTGAAATTTGTTTGCAGCATCGATAAGTCCCATCATTCCCGCACTCTTGATGTCATCACGATTCATAAAAGAAGGGACCTGGGTAACCATTCGTCCTGCGATGATGTCAACAAGGGTAAGGTGATCAGTTATCAGGGTTGTCCTGTCTTCAGGAAGCTTATGAGGAGTGTAAACCATGTGTTACCCCCTGCCACTAATATCCAGCAATCTTTTCCAGAAGAACTGAACACCGCCCTTGGGGGTGGATATCGGTTGTTCTGAACAGATGGTTCGGGCAAGATTGACAAATGCAGTGGATATTTTAGAGGATGGATAAAGATCGACGATGACGCGTTGTTTGCGGATAGCGTCTGTCATTTGACGGTCGGAGGGAATGGAACCAAGAAAATCAATAGATATGTCTAGATAGCGATTAGATACCATCGTGAGTTTCCTGTATACATCAAGTGCTTCATTTTCGTGCTGAATCTGATTGACCACAAGATTGAAGCGTTTTTCGTGGTACTGCGTTGAAAGAAGCTTCATTAGCGCATAGGCGTCGGTTATGGCTGTAGGGTCAGGTGTGGTAACGACCAGTATCTCCTGAGCGGCAGTATTGAAATAGGTGACATTTTCAGAAATACCAGCTTCTGTGTCTATGAGAACGAAATCAAACTCGTTGTGCATTTGATCCAGACCGTCGAGCAGCTTAAGCTTTTGACTGGAATCAAGTCTGGTGAAATTTTGAACACCAGATCCTGCAGGGAGAATTTTTATTCCATGGGGTCCGTCCACCATTATCGAGCTGAGACTATGATCGCCTGAGAAAAAATGATTGAGGTTGTATTTTGGGGCCAGCCCAAAGACTACGTCTATATTGGCGAGGCCAAGATCCGCATCGAGTATGAGAACCTTTTTGCCAAGCTTTGCCATTGCCGTTGCAGTATTTGCGACAACGGCGGTTTTACCGACACCGCCTTTACCGCTGGTAATTGCATATACTCTGGTGGCTGTGCCGGTTTGTTCAGATGTCATGGCCGAATCGCTGAGACGTTCCATACCTCTTAGAGTATCGGCTTGATCCTGCACAGCAGAACGTGAATTATTCATAGGGTAATCCTTTGCCGGGGGACATAATCAGCTGAGTCAAAATTTCTCTGTCTGCTTCTATTATATCTTCCGGGACTCTTTGGCCATTGGTGATGTAGGAGTAGGGGATCTGTTCCCGGATTTGAATGTCAAGCAGGAGGCCAAGGCTTGTGCATTCATCAATTTTGGTGATAATTGCATGGTCGATTCCGAGAACCGAGAAACGCTGAAAAGTATTAAAAAGTTCATTTTCACGAGTGGTGGCGGAAAGAACAAGGTGCTTCTCAATGGAAAAATCCGGACGGAAAAAGGAAACAAGTTCGTCGATACAGAAACTGTCCTGTGGACTTCTTCCCGCTGTATCAATGAGGACAAGATCCTTGTCCCGAAATTTAAGCAGTGCATTTTCCAGTTGTTCCGGGTTAAGGACAACTTCAACAGGGATATTCATTATATCGCCATACACTTTTAGCTGCTCAACGGCGGCAATTCTGTATGTGTCTACGGTAATAAATCCGATACTCCCCGAGTGATTGCTAAGGAAACTTGCGGCAATTTTGGCAAGTGTAGTTGTTTTACCAACACCGGTAGGGCCCACCAGGGCAATCCGATGCTGTCGTCTGTTTTCCTGGAATATGTCTGGGCGCACCTGGAGGAGATCGTTGATCGTTGTCGCGACGAATTGCTGCTGTTTGAAAGGATCTGAAATTTCATCCAGTGTCAGTGACTCCTTGGCAAAACTTGATATGGTCTGAGCAGTCTCTTCACTGATACCATAATCGAGAAGACGCTGGTGCAGGGAGTGGAGTGGTACGTCCTGGGTTCCGGGATTTTTGAAGTCATTACCTATTGTTGATCCACCCTGGTGACGGTTTATTCTGAGCATTTCCTGGCCGAGATTCTTGATCATGGCCTTCAATTCATTGACTTCTTCCTGCAAAGGCGATTGCTCTTCTAGAATAAATTCTTTCTTTTTTACAGGAGATACTGACTCCCTTGATGGAGAAGATCCGTTCAGACGTGAAGAAGAGTTATAGGTAAGACCGTCCTCTGTCATATGCTCTCGGTGAGAAGAAAGGAGCATCTCGCGCTCAGAGTCAAGAGTATCCCTGTGAGACTCGTCTTCAACTGGTAAGGATTTTCCACCTTTGTGGGGCCATGAACTGTCAATGGCTGCAGTGATTTCAAAATGACTTTTTCCTAGAAGCCCAAGTTTTCCTGAACGGATAGTCTTAGTGGACAGGATAAGGGCATCAGGACCAAGTTCTGCCTTAACCATTCGCAGGCCAGTTGCCATGTCTTTAGATTCGAATACTTTAACTTGCATCCAGGGTCACGCTGCCAATTGATCTGATTTTAATATTTGGAAGTATCTCATTGTGTGAGATGACAACCAGCTGCGGAAAATATCGTTCGGTAAGTTTTCGTACATGGGGACGTATCTGTGGGGCAGCAAGAAGGGTTGGTCGTTGGCCACCTTCAAAAAGTGGAATGGCCTGGCCAATGGAATCCAGGATCAGCTGCGCTTTTGCAGGATCAATGGCAAGGTAACTGCCGGTTTCCTTATGCTGCACCGATTGTGCAATTTCGTCTTCGACTCGTTTACTGAGAGAAATAAGAGGAATTACATTATTTATTGCGATATCCTGACTGATGCTTCTTGCAAGGGCATGGCGTACATATTCGGTGAGAATGTCTGTGTCTTTAGTGACGGGAGCCCAGTCTGCCATGGATTCAAGAATGGTCCGCAGGTCACGAATGGAAACACCTTCAGAGAGAAGATTCTGGAGTATTCTCATTATGGTTCCAAGGGAAAGGACAGATGGAATCAGCTCTTCAATTAATTTCGGATAGGTTTTACCAAGGTTGTCGATGAGGTTCTGGACCTCCTGCCTGCCTATCAGTTCATGGGCATGTTGTTTGATGATTTCGGAAATATGGGTGGCCATGACGGTTGTACAGTCAACAACTGTATAACCTGCAATCTGGGCCCTTTCTTTTTTGTCTTCTGTGATCCAGATTGCAGGGAGCCCAAAAGCAGGTTCCTGAGTGGGGACACCCTTGATTTTTTCAGTTACCATTCCGGGATCCATGGCCATGAAGTGGCCGGGGAGCATTTCGGACTGAGCAACTTCAACGCCTTTTAGCGAAAGGGTATACTGATTAGGAGAGAGTTGCAGGTTGTCTTTAATGTGAACTGGCGGAACAATAAAACCATTGTTCATGGCAAACTGGCGACGGATGGATTGGATGCGGGTAAGGAGTTCTCCATCCTGTGAGGCGTCCACAAATGGAATAAGACCGTAGCCAACTTCAAGCTGAAGCAAGTCAACATTGAGAAGCTCTTCATAGTTTTCTTCTTTTTTAACAGAAGGTTGCTGAATGGTTTCATCGGTCAATTGTGTCTCTTCAATTCGCTTGACCTTGTCGAGTTGATACGCAGTGTATCCAAGTGCCAGGGAAAGAAGGAGAAAAGGTATAAAAGGAAGCCCAGGAGTAATTGCCAGAATCATAAGGAGAACTGAGACAACCCAGAAAGCAACAGCGTACCTGCTGAATTGAACTTTTAAGTCAGAACCAAAGTCAGTGTCTCCGGATGAGCGGGTCACAAGAAGACCAGCGGCAGTTGAAATAATAAGTGCAGGAATTTGTCCAACGAGTCCATCGCCAACGGTGAGGATGGTATAATTGGCGGCAGCCTCTGCCATGGGCATACCTTTCTGAAGGACACCAATGATAAAGCCAGCACCAATATTAATAAGGGTTATGATTATACCGGCAATAGCATCCCCTTTAACAAACTTGGAAGCACCATCCATGGAGCCATGGAAGCTGGCTTCATTGCTGATTTCTTCCCTGCGCTGACGTGCTTCGTTTTCATCAATAAGGCCTGCATTAAGGTCTGCATCAATGGCCATCTGTTTACCTGGCATGGCATCCAGGGTGAAACGGGCGGCAACTTCAGCTACTCGTCCAGCACCCTTGGTGATAACCATAAAGTTGATAAGTACCAGTATGATAAAGATAACCAGGCCGACAACGTAATTGCCTCCGACTACAAATTGCCCGAAGGATTGAATGACAGATCCTGCGGCAGACGGTCCTTCGTGACCCTGTAAAAGAATTAAACGGGTGGAGGCGACATTGAGGGAGAGCCTGAAGAGAGTGGTTGCAAGGAGAACTGCTGGAAAGATTGAAAAATCAATAGCCTTGACCGTGAAAAGACTGATAATTAGAATAAGCAGGGCAACGGTGATGTTCATAGAGAGAAACAGATCGAGTAGCAGCGAAGGTAGAGGGATGATCATAATCATCAGGATACCAACCAGCCCAAAAGCGGCCATGATATCTGCACGCTGAAGAAGAGCCCTCACGTTCAATCTGTTTAATATGCTTCCCTGACCTGTCAGTTCCATTTCATTACACTATTTTTTTAATGAGTACACATGTGCGAGGATTTCAGCTACGGCCTTGAAAAGCTCTTCAGGAATAGCAGCCCCTAGGTCAATATTATGCAATAATCGAGCCACCGGTGGATTTTCTATCAGAGGGACATTGTTTTCTCGAGCTATCTCTCGGATCCGCATGGCGACATGGTCGGCCCCCTTGGCAATTACAACAGGGGAATCCATGGAAAGGGAGTCATATTTTATGGCAACGGCAAAGTGAGTAGGGTTGGTGACAACGACGTCGGCATCGGGAACTTCAGCCATCATTCGTTTCCGAGCCATCTCCTGTTGGATCCGCCTGATTTGACTCTTGATATAGGGGTCACCCTCCATCTCTTTGTATTCTTCTTTTACTTCCTGTTTGGTCATTTTCATTTTTTCTTCCATCTCGTAACGTGTGTAAAGAAAGTCAATGGCTGCAATAAGAATGAGAATAGCACACACCTTCGCCAGGATAAGGGTTGCAGTCCGTCCAAGATAGAGGATAGCTTCGGTGACACTGGTATCAACAAGGATTAATGCCTCTTCAAAGTTGTTAAGCACAGTTGAGTAGGCTACCCAGGCGATCAATATAATTTTAAGGATGGATTTGACAAGATCGACAAGGCTTTTCATGGAGAACATCCGTCCAAAGCCTTTTATAGGATCGAGTTTGCTCAGGTCTGGTGCCAGCGGTTTGGTGGTAAAGAGCCATCCTATTTGAAATAAACTTGAGAAAACCCCAATGATCATGACAAGAACAAAGAGAGGTGCGAGAAGGATTGCCATATCCCTCACAATGAAGATTGCCAGGCTGGTAATGCCACTGGGAGATCCGTCAAAAACCGATAAATTTCTCCAGAGCGTTGCGAGGAGCTCTGACATGCTGCTCCAGAAGCTGGGCATATAGAAAATCCAGAAAAGGAGAACTAATGTGAAAAGAGCGGCTGTCTGCACCTCTTTACTTTGAGCTACCTGACCTTTTTTTCTAAAATCAGTTCTACGTTTACTCGACGGAGCTTCTGTTTTTTCTCCACCGCTGGAGGATTCTTCAGCCATAGTAACCAGTAAGTTAAATTAAGGGGCGATGAGAGGAGATTTCGATGCAAGTAGTTTGCCATGACGGCTGCCTGCATGAGAAGGATAGTTTTTCCAGCAAATTTCTCACGAGCGAAGGTGGGTGCATATGCGGGTTAGTTTAGCAGTTGTAGGACAGTGAAGAATCGCTCCCCTAGATTGTCAAATTCTCGTCTTAACAGGATGGTTACCAGTGGCAGTGTCAAACCAATGACTGTAAATGAGATGCCAATGTTCAGTGGAAATGAGAGGAGAAATACATTGAGTTGAGGGAATACCCGGGCAAGAATACCGAGAATTAAACCGGAGAGAAGGAGTACGGCCAGTACGGGTGCACTGAACTGAATACCTAACAGAAAAATTCTCGATGATAAGGTGATCAAATATGGAATAGCTTCACCTGAAATATTAAAGACGCCTGGAGGGAGTATTCTGTACGACTCAGCGGCCACCTGTAGAAACACATGGTGTCCGTCAATGGCGAGGAATATAAGAATGGCAAAAACATTCTGAAATTGTGAAATAAGGGCTAGTTGCCGTTCGCCTGAGGGATCAAATATATTGGCTGCTGCAAACCCCATCTGATATCCAATTACCGTTCCACCATATTCGACCGCTGTGAAAATCATTAGTGCAACCAGCCCAATCATGGAACCAAGTAATACTTCCGATACCATGAGCAGAAGGAATGTTCCTGGTTGAAAAGAAAGGGGGGGAATGGAAGGTTCCATTACGGGAAAGAGCACAAGAGCAATCATGAAAACCAGGGCTGCCTTTAGCTGTGCAGGCGTTTGAGCAGCGAGAAGAATAGGAATAGCTCCGACAAAACCAGCAACCCGGGAAAGACAGATAAGAAATATCTGGAATTCTTGTATAGGAATGAGCCGAAAATCCACCGGATTTAAAAGGTCGCTATGGTTGTGAAGATTGCTGTTGCAAAGGATGTCATCGTGTGAATCATCCAGGGGGTCATGAGCAGGAGAGTAATGAAAACAGCGACGATTTTCGGGATGAAGGTCAGGGTTTGTTCGTTTATCTGTGTTGTTGCCTGAAAAATTGATACGATGAGTCCTATAATCATTCCGGCAAGGAGCATGGGACCTGAAATCATCAGTGTGGTCTGAACTGCTCTTCTGCAGATATCTACAACAAATTCGTCTGTCATATCATCCCTGAAAGCTTTTAAGAAGTGAACCGACAATCAAGGCCCAGCCATCTACTAAGACAAAGAGTAGAAGTTTGAAGGGCATGGAGATGATTACTGGAGGGAGCATCATCATACCCATGGACATGAGAATGGATGCCACGATCATATCTATTACCAGAAAAGGGACATAGATCATAAACCCCATTTGAAATGAACGCTTAAGCTCCGAGAGCATAAAAGCGGGAATAAGAGTCATCGTGGGGATATCATTTTTGTCAAATGGTTCGTTATTCATGGTGATGTCAGACAGCATACTGAGATCCGATTCCTTAACCTGGGAAAACATGAAATCACGCATGGGTTCTACAGCTTTGCTCAGTGCATCATTTTGGTTGATTTCCTCATTGAGATAGGGTTGCAGAGCCTCTTCGTTTATCTTGTTTAAGGTGGGGGCCATAATGAAAAAACTTAAGAAAAGGGCAAGTCCAATAATGATCTGGGTTGGAGGCATGTTTTGGGTTCCCATTGCCTGACGGACAAAGCCGAGAACGATGACAATACGGGTAAAACAGGTGGTCATGAGAAGAATCGCCGGGGCAATTGAGAGAATGGTAAGAAGAAACAGAACCTGCAGTCCCGTGGAAACCTGTTCAGGGTTAGTAGCATTTTCCACTCCAAAACTGATGGTTGGCATACTCACGGCATGGCTAAAAGCAGGAAAAAGAACGAGAACTGAAAGAAAAGCAGCTAGGGCGAGAGCCAGGCTGCTGAAAATTCTGTTATGAAGAGAGGTTTTCATGCTGTTCAGTTACAGAGGCAAGAGTTGAGTCGAAGGAATGTCCATCATTCTTTAAGGCCGAAAGAAGTGTTATGTTGTCATTGCCAAGGCCGAGGAGAAATTCCTGGCCCCTCACCTCAACGAGGCAGATCGACTTTTTGGGCATAATATGGCGGATTTCTATGATCCTGATTTTAGAGTGACTGTTTGAGTGGACAAAGGAAAGTCGTTTTCTCATCAGACCATAAATGATTAGAAGTATACCGAGTACAACAAGCAAACCCCACATCATCCTGAATCCGGCAGAGAGCATTGATGGAGCGCTGCTTTCTATCATTGTCAGATTCCTAGCCCAGTTGCTCTATGCGATCAACGGCGCTTACGACATCCGTAAGTCGAATACCAAATTTGTCTCCCACCATTACAGCCTCACCTTTTGCAATGAGACGGGAGTTTACATAAAGATCCAGCGGGTCTCCTGCAAGCTTGTCAAGTTCGATGATGTACCCCTCACCCATTTTAAGGAGATCTTTGAGCAGTATCTTGCTTCTTCCGACTTCAACTGAAATCTGTAATGGTACATCATAAAGAAACTCAAGCCCACGCTCCTCTTTCCCGGAAACGGTTGAGGATGTCTTGTGTGAGTCGCTGCTGCTCGAAGAAGGGAAGCTTTCCATCCCTTCCTCATCAAGTAATTCTTTGATTTCTTCAGGCTGTGGCTTTGAACTTTCCTGAAAATTTTCTTCTGCCATGTTATTCTCCTTGATCGTAAACGCCTGTCAGACGAATAGCTTTCTTGCCGCTAATCGTTCCGGGGGTGGCGAAAAATTTAAGATTATCTTCAACGAGTACTTTGAGCGGGGAATTTGGGTCGTAATCAATGTCGAGAATGTCACCTTTTTTAAGTGTCATAACCCTGCGGACAGGCATGGATATGGTTCCCGATTGGGCGACAATGCTTGTGGACATTTTTTCGATCTCAGCGAGCAGTGAATCATGCCATCCGGACTGATGAACAGTCTTGACTGTCAGCAGGTCACGTAACTGGTCGCGAACGGGGTCAAGTGTTGCCACTGGAAAGACGATGTCAAAGGTTCCTGACAGGCTTCCGACCTTTATTTGAAAACTTCCGGAAAGCACATCTGCATCAGCATCGACAATTGAAACAAGTCTCGAGTTTGATTCAACTTTGACAATGGAAGAGTCAAGCTTGATGATCTGGGCGAAGGATTTATCTATATCAGAACATGCCTGGCTGATAGTTGATTTGAGAATGTTGAGTTCAATGGTTGTCGGTTTTCGATTTGGCTGTAAGGGCTCCATTTCAGAGGAGGCTCCAAGCATGATCTCGATAAGAGAGAAACAAAGTTTGGTGTCGAGGAGCATCAATGCTCCATTTTTTAAGGGATCCATGCTGAGAACGCCGATTGCACCTGCATCTTTTTGAGAGAGGAGATACTCCTGAAATTCAAAGGTGTCAATGCCTGTTCGAGTGATCGTTACATTTCTCTGGAGATGATTGGTCAAGCTTATGCCAAAATTATATGCAAAGTTGTCAAGGATAATATCAAGATTCGGAATACGCTGCTTATTATCCGATGTACTTGACATCTGAAACAGGTTTAGAGGTGAAACATTTGCCATATCAAAAGAGCTGTCGTCACCCCTCAGGTCCGTGGAGACCTTTCCGCTCTTGATAGCAAGCAGTAATTCGGCAATCTGTTCTTTATTTAGAATAGGTTCCACTGTAATTCCTTCAGCTTATTGGACCACAAAATCAGTGAAATAAATGGCCTTAACTTTACCGGTTTGTAGAAATGAATTGATTTTACTGATGATTTCGGCTTTCAGTTGTTTTTTCCCCTGGAGATCCTGCAATTCTTCAAAAGTTTTATTTCCAACCAGCAAAAGTATGGCATCTCGGATCTGAGGCATGCGCTTGTTCGCTTCTTCAAGTGCCTCTTCCCTGTTGAGTTCAATGGTGAGAGAGGCCTTGACATAATGCCTGTCCTCTTCACTTATAATGTTGACAATAAACTCTTTGATTTCAACCATGGGCCCAATNGCATTGCTTTGGGTTATATCGGGTACAGGAACACTGAGCCCAGGGTCAATTTCTTCTTCAGCAACGGGAGCAGGTTTTAAAAAGAAAAATGCTGCACCTCCAATGATTACAAGGAGAACAACTGCAGCGGCAATGATAATTATCAGTTTTTTCTTTTTACCGCCGTCACTGGATTCTCCTTCGTCTTTTTTCTTTTTATCCTTGTCAGCCATAGTATATGTCCTTGTGTGTTAAAGTGGGAATTCTCCTGGAGAAGGGTTTTGCGTTTCAAAACCCGATTTGGAGTTGGTGCGGAGAACAAAATCGACTCTTCTGTTTTTTGCCTTGTTCTCTTCAGTCGTATTTGGAACCAGAGGGCGATCCGGTCCGTAGCCAATAGCTGCCATACGGTCAAGTGGCATGAGATCACTTTTT
>JGI11705J14877_10000594_pt1 | contig 22350 bp, 12 predicted proteins | sample Etolaghawater15m_FD_14877 | JGI IMG/M metagenome (IMG submission 14877)
CCATCGATATCCACCGGATGTCGAAATTCCAGGCTTTCGTTCAATGCCGCTGACTCCCAGTCGTCTGCTGTCCCCTGCCCCTGTATCGTGTGGCAAAGATCGCAGTCCCGGCGGATATAATCGCCCTCTGCGTCGGAATGTGTCCCATTGTGACAGCGGAAACACCCGTCACTCTCCATGTGTCCTATAAACGCCGGATAGGCATCCCAGCGGGCACCCATATAGGGAAAAACATTTTGATCGTAATACTCAAGCGCTGCATTCACACTCTCACTCAGCTGCTCTCCCTGTCCATTAAAAATGTCCGGATAATTTTCTTCGTAGTAAGACATGAAACCCTCACGGATCCCGCTGTGGGCACTTTCCCTGTCCGCGTATTCCTCTCCGCTCAGCCGCGTCAGTACGGTCTTGATCTCAGGAATTGAAGCATCCACCACACCGGCTGTCAACGCATCGTTAATGAACCGGGTCGGGGCTGTGTAACTATGACTCGGTCTGTTATGACAGCTCATGCAGTCCATGGTCTGCACTTCCATGCTCTCCAGTTCGTCAGCACTGTAGCTGTTCTCCTCATCCAGGTATTCCCGAACTTCCCCCGTCTTCATATCTGTGAAACGCACCCAGGGAATGCTTTCCAATCGCTCATCGTCTGAACGGTACTCCACCTTCACATCCGGATTCACATGCCAGTGTATCCCCTGACTCAATCCCTCCGTCTCATGCTGTCCACCGATCTTCATCATCAGATCAAGCGTCCAGCGCGAATTATCCTCATCTGCCAGGTAGTACACTTCATGTCTCAACTTCCGTGTATAAAACTTCTGCGGCCAGTGGCAGTGTTCACAGGTCTCCCTTGCAGGGCGCAGGTTGTGGATCGGTGTAGGAATAGGCCTCGGATATATGTTCGCCAGCACTGCGTAAACCTGNTACATCCCNCTCATCTTACTCTTCACNTACCAGTCCGCACCCTCCCCGACATGACACTCAACACAGGCCACCCGTGCATGTGCCGAATTCTGATAGGCCACATATTCCGGTTCCATCACCGTATGACAGACGGTTCCGCAAAACTCCACCGACTCACTGAAATGAAAGGCCTCATAGGCACCGAATACCGACAGAAATAAAAAGATCACCGTCCCCACCAGGAATATAAGGGCCCCGTTCCGGTGTTCCACGATATTCAGATCTATGCGCGGCCAGTCCCCCTCCACCTTTTCCACTATGTCCTTCCTATGCGCCCACATCCCCACCGGAATCAGGAGCAGACCGAAGATCAGAATACCCGGCAGCACCATAAAAAGCACGATCCCGATATATGGATTATCCTCCAGCAGCACTGATATGATAAACAGCATAAACATATTGATCAGAGCAAATACAGCAATAGCCGCTCCGCTGATGCTGATCCAGTTTTTTGACAAAGCAGGAACTCTCATCGCTTTTCCTTCCTGATCCTTAACGCCTTTATAACATTAACATGTTCCAGTTTTAACGGCTCAACCGTGTAGGAATTTACAGATTTGAGCATTTTTATTCAAGATTTAGTTAGTCATAATTAATTGTCAACCGCCGCTTACTATCCCCCCGAATAACAAATGATCAGAAGGCCGGTCTCTTGACAGCAGAAAAGTGATTCTGAATCTGCGCAAAGGAATGAACTCAGATAAACTGACCCAAAATGAAAAGGCACCCCGAAGGATGCCTTTTCAAGAGATATTCAATGAAGATACTTACTTCATGAAGACCATTTTTTTAACAGCATTGAACTCACCGGCCTGAATCTGATAGAAATAGACTCCGGTGGAAACCTGCTGTCCCAGATCGTTGATACCGTTCCAAACGACGTTGTAGGTACCTGCGTTCTGTGCAGGGATGTTCATCCGGCTGATGGTCTGGCCAAGGCTGTTGTAAATAACCAGCGTGACATCAGACATCTCAGGGATACTGTATTCAATGGTGGTGGTGGGGTTGAAGGGGTTGGGAAAGTTCTGCTTCAGAGCGAAGGCAGAAGGAATCTCAACACTTTCAACGGAAGTGACAGTCAGACCTGCTTCGAACGGTTCGGCCTCAACTTCGTGAGGCACACCGGCATTGCTGAATTTCACCACATCCATCACCTGATCCACGAGATTGCCGCTGTCATCCGGCCTGATCCACTGGGTGCGGAAACGGCCGAAACCGTATCCGGGACCGCTCTCAGGCATGTCGGAACCGTCGGCATTGTAGTAGATACAGTTGTACATGATGGCATGAGGAGCCGGACCGGTAATGGTCAGATCCAGTTCCCAGATATTGTCCACACCGCTGTATGTATATTCATACTTGGCAGAGTCGGCAATCGGAATATCACCGGCTGCGACACCCTGAAGCTCAGCGCCCCAGGCATCCTGCCAGCGGAAGTACAGTCTGCTGCTGTTGGGATCGAAAGCATCGGTCTCATAGGCGATGGCGTCGGTCATGTCCATACGCAGCTTGACTGTGATAGACTCACCGTCAGCGATCACACCGGCAGCGACATAGTCATTGAAGGTCTGAATCGGAACTTCCACATTGCCCTCGCTGAAGACATGCACACGGTCACCGCCGCCAGAGGCAGCAGGGAGCTCGTATTCGTAGAAGTCTTCGCCGGCATGCAGGACACCCTCAGCCAGATTGATGAAGAATTTGTAACCCAGGTTCTCACCGGCTTCACCGGTGTAGGGGATCACCACTTCGTAGATCTCGGTACCGGGCTGACGGATCATATTGGCAAGTTCAGCATTGCCGCCCCAGCCGTTGAACGCGCCGCGGATCTGCAGGGAGTCGCCGCGGTTTCTGTCATAGAAACCCAGGCTCTGCAGCACAGTCATGTCAACCTGGAAGAGCATGTTGCCGTCAACAAGGATGTTGACTTCCTCGTCGTTGTTGAAGAAATAGACCGGTACATTCTGATCAGCATCTTCAGTCAGCATATACTCACGGTTACCGCCACCAATGAGATCATCAGCTTCCCAGCCGAGGGGTCCATTAGTGAAGAATTTAAAATAATGGGTGTTACCAGGAGCTTCTGTCAGAGCGACAGTTGCTGTAAAGATTGAATCTCCATCAGCATCAGCCATCTGAGTTTCACCCCAGTCATTGAAAGAACCGCGAACGGCTACATATTCCTCTGCAGGAACAAAAGATCCTTCAAGCATTTTGACGCTCATGTCAACACTGAATGTCAGGTTGATATCAACATCACCGATACCCAGATCATTGCTCCAATAAACAACATCAAGGGTAAGGGTATCAGCAGTCAGATCATAGGAACGGTCATCAATGGACTCCCATGCCCAGTCTGTTCCATTGGTGCTGTAATTACCTTTCCACATCAGGTTTGTAGCACCGGAAGCATAGCTGAAAGCAGCAGATCCAACATAGATTGAATCGCCATCAGCATCCAGCAGCTCAGTTCCACCGGCAGTCCAGCCGTTATGAAAACCGGCTGTTCCAACCTGAAGGGTGGCCTTGTCCAGAGTATTTTTCTTGATGGCAACACTCATATCAATCTGAAAAGTGACTTCGATGTCAGCAGGCTCTTTATCATTCAGCCATGTAACAGGAAGAACAACACTGTAAGCAGGTACAACGACATTACGATCTGCTGGAATTTCATTGTCATGCAGTTCATCCCATGAACTGTTAGCACGGAACTTGTAATTTACAGAAGCGCCGGCTGTCAATGTATCAATGACACCTTTGTAGACCAGATCACCGTCACTGTCATCAAGGACAAGACCTGTGGTCCAACCATTGAAAGATCCCATCATATCAGGAACCATTGCAGCAGCATCAAACTGACCCAGTTGGTTATATACTGTCATATTCACACTGAACTGTACAGCAACTTTATCACCGGTTCTGTGGATACCTAATGCGTTAAAAGTATCCTGATCCAGTACAATCCATTCTGAATCATCAGCATTGGTTCCCGCAGCAGTTGTCCAGTTGATTGAACCTGCTGTTACACTGCCTTTTCGGACAAGGGTGTGATTAGCAGTAGCAGCAGTTACACCCGCCACATCCCAGCCTGAACCCGGATCTGCATCAGGATCACCAATAAGATCAACAATGGTCGTATCAGTACCATTGATCTTGATCAATGCTCTGGCATCATCGCCGTTGTGATGAACAACACTAGGATAGGCCATAACCTGATCAGCATCGGCGGCTGCATAGAGTTCAGGATAAACCTGATCCGTGATGATAACCCATACGTCTCCAGGTGCCAATTTGGCGCCTTCTGTGAATGTATGGTAGTATGCCCAGCCTCCGCCGTTGACAGCCTGAGCAATCTGATAAGCATCAAGAGCTACGGAATCCGCAGTGGGGTTGTAGACTTCAAGAGCTTTGTTGTTGCTTCCTCCCTCAATGTACTCAGAAAAGAACAGGTCCTGTCCGTACATAAAGGTGGCAGTGAGCAGCAACATCATTAGAATAGCAGCTCGTTTCATTCCTTCTCCTTCTTGTTTGTTTTGCGTCTCTTTAACTTGAGGTTTTTTCATTTTTGTCCATTAATCTACTCAATTTATAACTACTAATCAAAGATTTCCTTGTTCTGAATCACATTAGAAAATGAGTGACAGGGAAAATCTCTGATTCTTACTGAGAAAATCATGCTGCTGATAGGCATAGTCCACCATCAGGTCAGCAGCGCCGAGCAGCGAGTAGCGCAGTCCGCCGCCCATGGAGAGCATCCCGTTGAATGCATCGATATGACTCTGAGCAAAGCCTCCGCGGAGGAAGACCTTTTCTCCCAGCAGAGCCAGTTCCGCACCGCCGTTGATCAGCTCATAATTGTCATTGGGATGCTGTGCATCCAGCTCGAAGGTCAGGCGCATATAGGGGCTCTGAATCGCATGATAAGCCACACCGATGGTGAGGTTCAGCGGAATGTCATACTTGTCAGTAGTGAGCAGTGCCGTGATGGCGTCATTGTTCCCGCTGTTCAGGGGGTCGATATCCACCAGGGTCAGCAGGTCCTCACCGTTCATCTGCATCTTCGTACCAAAATTGCTGATGGAAAAACCGAGGATCCATTTATCCCAGGGCAGCTGGTAACGGGCACCCATATCGAGGGCAAAGCCGTGGGCGGAGCTGTTGTAGATCCGCTCCGTGATATATTTCACGTTGGCGCCGATGCTGAAGCGGTCGGTGAGCATCCGTGCATAGGCGGCTCCCAGCGAGTAGGAACCCACTGTGAAGAACTCCCCGCTTCCCTCCTGAAAACGCTCTGTGGTCACTTCCATTTCATCGGTTGTGAAACTGTTCATATTGATGGCCACCGCCCCGCCCATGACCAGAGGCATGGCAAAACTCACATGATTGAATGTGATGCCTTCGAAATACTGGTTATAGCTGAAGTTCAGGGCCATGCTCGGAAGCAGCGTGATGGTGGAGGGGTTCCAGTATACCGTAGAGGGGTCGGAATAGCCTGTCACCACCGCCTGACCCATCCCGGTTCCCCGTGCATCCACTGGCACCGAAAGGAATTTGGCAGCGGTTGTGCCGGTCTTGCTCACAGCCTGGGCAGAAAGGGATCCGGCGATCAGGAGGGCAATGATATATGTGTTCAACTTCATTTGTCACCTATTTGATTACGGCAAATTTGCCGGTTTTAACTTCTCCTGTTTCCAGATCCTCCACATGGAAGAGGTAGAGGCCGTAGGCTATGTCCAGACGGTCCTTGGTCAGCATATCCCATTCGGCAGTTCCGTCATCCATGGGATTGTGTACCTCGAACTGGTCCACAACCTGCCCTGCAATGTTGAAGATAGTGATCTGGCAGCTTTTCGGAACATGGGTAAAATGAAGCTCACGCGGTCCTCGTCCCGTATTGTAGGGATTCTTCACTTCCCAGGTGGAGGCTGCGATATAGGGATTGGGCACAACCTTGATCATGTCCATATCGCTTTTCACATTCTCCTCTTCCACCATCGGGCCGTACATGGTGAACTCATACACATCGGTATTGAGAAAGGGCTTCTTGAACACCAGATCCAGAACATCGCCGGCAGCCGGATTCCGCTTCAGGCTGTCCTGAATGAAATGCTGCAGTTTCAGCTGCCAGGTGGGAACTCTGCTGGTGTCGCCGGCCTCACTGATCTTCTCCTCCAGAAATATGATGATGTCTGTTTCATCCAGGCTCGCGGAATACATCCCCGGCGCTGTCTCCGAAGTGTCCACATCCCAGAACCCGAATTCAATGTACTTGTCCTCGGTGACATTCTTCACCTTGAAGTTCACATCCTGCTCCAGAAGTGTCACTCCGTCGTTGAAACGGGATGTAGCAGATGAGCGGCCGAACCCGACCTCACCGAATTCCAGCATATAGTCGGAGGGTTTTTTCTCCCCGATCACAAAGCTGTAGCGCCACTGTGTCGCCACAGGAGCATAGATCATACTGTCATTCCAGAATGTCTTGCTCTGATTCATCTCTATGATGGGCTCCAGGAAGAAGGACATCTGAAAGCCGTCGATGGTAGGCATCTCATCCTCCGTGCCGAATTTCTTCGACCGGTAGATCAGAGTGTCCACAGAATCCTGTTCAGTGATATTGAAGAGCGAAAAATTCCGGGTGGTCAGGGTGTCCTGATCCAGGGACCCGGCCTTTTTCAGAAGCAGTGTGTCCTCAAATGTGACCCGGTAGATATTGCGATCCAGAACTTTCATCGGATCAATAATGTCCACGATCACCCGCGAGGAGCTGGCACCCTCCGTATGCGTCACTTCCACATCCGCTTCCACATATCCTGCAGGTTTCGGTGTGGGAATGACTTCTACGGCATTGATCCCTGTCTCCACTGAGCCGTCGGACTGAACATTGATGGTGAAAGGTGATTCGCTCGGTGCAATACCCAGTTCCGGTGCACCGGCATCATAACTGGTGACGGCATAGTAGTAGCGCTGCCCGTTCTGAACATTCTCATCTACATAGACATGTTTCAGGCCTGTATCATCTCCAAGATCAAACTTGATCCCGTTGATATCCAGTTCCTGCAGTCCGCTGATACCGTCCTCCAGGTCAAACTGGGCCACCGGTTTGTAGAATGTGGGAATACCGTCCGCATCTGTGATAACATAGGCATCTGAAAAGGAAGGATCCGTGCTCTTATAAATGCGGTAGCCCTGAAAATCATAGCCGTTGGCACCCAGATCATCCATATAGCTGTCAAAGGAATACTCCGCCAGATTGTCCCAGTAGAGAACAACCTTGCCGTCATCCACGGACGCACTGAGTGTGGGCTGCAGCGGAGCCTTGGCAAACTGATAATCGCGATCGTAGGTCATCTGGGCCACTTCCTTGTTCCGAAGGGCATCATCCTGATCGGCACCGAGATTCACCGCCATGGAGATCCGCTCGATCTGACCCACAGAAAGGGGAAAGTAGCCGGAGGTCACGTGCAGATTGTAGTCGCCTTCCAGTTCCGTTTCCGGATCAAAGAAGGTTCCCGGCGTCAGGAACTCCCGCCACATGGTGTTGTCACTCATGTTGTTCACCGGTTCACTGCTGTGCATGTAGGCCGCAGCCGTCAGACCGATCTGATCAGATTCCGACACATCCGTGAGGTCAATGTTCGGCTCGCCTGTGAGGCCTGTTCCTGCACCGGAAGTAGGCAGGCCGTCACCTTCACCGGGATCACCGCTGTCGGTGGAGCCGTCCAGACCCACATCATCACCGATCAGATCCCAGTCACTGTCGTTGTCAACACCGTCATCACGGGTCTCATCGATCATCGGAGCCATATTCTCATAGACATAACTGAGAGTGTCACCGGCGTTGATCAAACCACGTTTCACCACATCACCGTGTTCAAAATACTCATAATTGATGAAGCGAACAGGAATCACACCGTCCACTGTGAGGCGGTCCAGATGCAAGTCTTCATTCTCGTCAATGATACCGTCCAGATCGTCATCCTTTAGATTGTCGATATTGTCCGCGGCAAAATTCTCCACAAGGGTGGTTCCAGCCTTGATGTTGAAAGTGTCGCCCATGCTGACGACCATGGTGTCCCGACCCCGGAAGACAGACACATGACGTGTGTAATTCTCGTCAATGGTCACAATACGATCCCCGTTGTTAAAGGTGCGGGGCAGGAAGTCCTCCGCAGTAAACAGCGGTGTACGCACTTCAAAACTGTCCAGATCGGCAAGTACATGTGTATAAAAGTCGGCATCCCCGTCATTATCGATACCGTCGACACCGTTCCCGGGTGTTTCCAGGAAGGCCGTGGCCGCCACACCCACCGGCGTGGAACCGAAGGCGTCATTTCCCACATTGTCGCCGTCCATGGACCAGGCCACATTGTTCAGAAGGTCGAAGGAGGGACTGTCGTCCTCGGAATCTCCGTCACCGCCCACCAGGTCAGCCAGCCAGAGGGAAAAGACGGTCTTGTTCAGGTCCTTCGTCCCGTCATTGGTAATCTCATGGAGAATGAAGACCACATCGTTCACCAGGATCTGCGACCAGGCCATGACCCGCACCTTCGCCAGCAGAGCCAGACCGCGCCGGGTCAGATCCGTGCTGTCAGGAAAATACAGATAGCGGTTGTACATATTATCTGTGCATTCATAATATATTTCCTGATCCGCAGAAAACTGGTCCTTTCCGAAATAACCGTTCCATCTGCCGCTCCAGCCGGGGTCGTTTACATCGTCCAGACGGTCAGGCCAGGTCGTGGGCCAGGATGTCTTCTCCGTGCTCTTTGCAATAAGATTGCTGTTCGGATTCGTATACTCAGGCACCGGCTCAAGGTTCCAGCTCAGGCCGGTGGCCGGATCTGTACGGTAGTTCGGCGTCAGCACGATGTAATTCAGCGCTCCACTCTCCACCTCTACCTGCGCTCCCCAGAGTATACCCGTCAGCGCAATATACATCCGCTTCGTATTCTTCGGCCACTCGTAGGGAATGTGGGTCGGCTGACTTCCGCCCTCCCGGCCCGTAAAACCGAAATTGAAAATACTCGCCCGAACCAGATTTCCGTCGATATCCGTTTTACGTCGGTAGTTGGGATCGCCGCGGTGGTCAGTGGGCGTATAGGCGTTCAGCTCCGCCAGGAAGCTGAAGAGCATGATGATGGTCAGTAATTTTTTCATGTATCTTTTATTTCCTCAGCTTTGTGTTACAATGAGATTTTTATGCCCCAGAGGATCTCCCGCGGTGCAGAATACCAGTAGGGAAAGAGGATGAATTCCTCAACCGTGTTCCAACTCAGATCATCCCGGCTCACATTGCTGATCAGGAAGGTCTTGTCAGGCTGACCCGTGTCCGCCCAGACAGAATTCGGATTCCTGATATCCAGGAGATTGTTCACCGTGACGTAGAACAGGAGATTCCTGTCCAGCAGATCCGTGCTGTAGCTCAGTTTCATATCCATCTCATACGTCGGCTGAATGCGCCGGCTGTTCGTAGTGATAGCATTGCTTACACTGAGTCCGGTGCGGCTGCTTGTCCCGATATAGGGCGTATAGGGATAGCCGCTTCCATAGCGGCCCAGAAAAGAAGCCTTGAACCCGCGCTTGCTGTCGAAGCTCAATGCACCGTTGAGGGTGTGACGCTGATCCCAGTTGAGCGGAGTGATGATCTTTGTGGCTTCATTGCCGCCCAGCAGGGCATTGTATTCCTGTGCCGGATCGCTGTTGCTGCCCTCTGCGATCTGAAAGGTGTATTCGGCATTGAAGAAGAGATAATCGCTCAGACTGTGATCATAACTGAGGATGACCCCGCGGCTGTTGGCGTAGTCCCTGTTGATCCAGGTCACGTAGGTCACACCGGGCAGGGAGGTCTGTATCGGCGCACCGGTGCTCACCCAGTCCCGGATGTCGCGGTAGAAGAGCGTCAGTTCAAAATTGATGTCCGCATTCAGCTGCTGCTGAAGACCCAGCTCATACATGACCGTTTTCTGAGGATCCAGATCGGCATTGCCGTAAATCCCATGCGTGCCGCCGGTCGTCGGAACCTTGAACCCGGGATTCTGGTAGAGGAAGGAGAAGTTCGGGATCTGAAAGAAATGTCCGTAGGAGAAATGGATCACACCCTGATCGGTGATGGGGAAGGCCAGACCCAGCCGGGGACTGAGACTCGTTTTTGCCTCGCTGGCCTTGTACCAGACAGCCTCCCGCTCCGCAAGAGTCATGTCCACATGCTCCTGCTTGAAGGGATTGTAGATGTTCGGGTCCTCAGGATCCGCCAGTATATTGCCGTTGGCCTGGAAATAGTCATAACGCAGCCCCACGTTCACAATGAACTTCTCGTACTCGATCTTGTCCTGAATATAGGCGCTGAATTCCACAGGATCCTCATTGTAAAGACTGTGGCTGGGGGTGGAGACACCCAGGGTGTCAGGCTCGAAAGGCTCGATCTCCACCCCGAATTCATCGGTTTTGGAGATGATGCCGAAACCCTCTTCATAAATGTCATGCAGCCTGTACTCAACTCCCGTCTGAAGCAGGTGCCGGTCATTGACCTGAGATGAATAGTCAAGTTTCAGAAGCGTGCTCTTGCTCTCTCTGTAAAAATGCCCGAGATCATTTCCGCCGATAGCAAAGGAGACCGTGGGAACATTGGTGAGCTCAGGATCCACATAGTTGGAGTCCAGCGGGTCCTCGAAACGGTAGTTCCTGTAGGCGCTCTGGGTCTGACTCAGCTTGACGGTGTAGTAGCTGCTGCTGCTGAGGGTATGGTTCAGACTCAGGGTCCGGGTATATCCCTCGTCAAACTGCCTGATCCTTCCCTCAGGCGCCCATTTGAAGAAATGATTGTAATTCTGATACTCACTGCCGTTGTTCAGCACATTCAGGGTCAGATTAATATTCTGACTCAGCATGTAGGTCAGTTTCCCGTGAATGCTCCAGCTGTCACTCCAGTCCATAAAGACCACGGAGCTGTCACCGGTCGTACCGTCAGCATTGAAAAAGTTGTAGCCTGTGAAATATCCGTCTTTGTGAAAACTGTTGCCGCTGATGTAGAATCGCAGCTTGTCCGAGAAAAAGGGTCCCGACAGGGAGGCACTGATATTGTTCTTTGCCAGAGGCGTAAAGGAGCCCAACTCCGTAAATATGCCGTCATCATCCGGCACATAGTCTCCACCGTACACCTCAACACTTCCCTTCAGCTCCGTACCGCCGGTCTTGGTCACAATGTTCACAATGCCGCTCATGGCCTGCCCGTATTCAGCATTGAAAGTACCGCTGATCACCTGAAGTTCCTGAATGCTGTTCTTGTCTACACCCACTGCTGCAGATCCGTCATAGCCGTCGGTCACTGGTATGCCGTCGATCCAGTAGACAACCTCAGATCCGCGACCGCCGCGGACATGTATCCCGCCGCCTGCATCCTTGGTGATCCCTGACTGCAGCTCGAGAATGTCCCCTACATCCTGAACCGGCAGTTCCTCGATCTGCTCATCGCTGATCTGAACTTCACTGCTGGTCCGGTCCTTTGTGATCACAGGACGGTCATAGGTCACCACAACGGCCTCCCCCTGTATGGCCGCTACCGTCAGAACAAAATCCAGCTCCGTCGTCAAGTCGATCTTCACCTCAACTTCAGGCATCCTCTGTGTCACATATCCGATCATATTCGCAACGACAGTATGCCGTCCCGGGGGAACATTCAAAATAATGAATTCTCCCTTCTCATCTGTCGCCGCACCGAGGTATGTCCCCTCCACAAGTACATTGCATCCGATCAGAGCCTCTCCGGATTCACCGGCTGTCACCCGCCCTGTGATCTTTCCGGTGATACCGGCAAAAGCACTCAGACTGAGGGCAATGACCAGCAGCCCGATCCTCATAGCTGTTCTTTTCATTCAAACTCCTTGGTACTGATGAAGAAAGGCAGCGCTTTCAGCCTGTCCTCATGTTTTATGACATTGTATCTAATCTGTAATTCCTTCATTTCCTCAGGCAGATATCTGCTTCTGTACTCTTCCGCCAGCTCAGATTCCAGATATGAGGCCCTGCGATCAGCAGGCATGAGCTCAGGCGCCAGCTCAGCCTCAACCCTGAACAGAAAATATATACCCTCCTCCTCAAAAGGGCCAATCATTTCCTTCTCGCCAGCTGAAAAAACTGCATCATTGAAAGGGCCCAGCTCTCCTGGAAAAACCCAGCCCAGATCCGTAAATACCACATCTTCCAGGTTTTCCGCCAGCACCCTCAATTCCTCTCCCTCAGGTCTCTCCTCAGCAGCTCCGGACTTCAATGTCATCAAGGCGGGCGACTGCCCGGAACGAAATTCCAGAACCCGTCTGCGCACCGGAATCATGAAAAGCTCCTCAGCCTCCCTGTAAAATGCCTCACGTTTAACACTGTCCGCCAGACGTCTGCGGTCCTGCATATCCAGCCATGTGTCTATCAGCCCTTTGCGCCGGCTGGCCTGAAGCGCCTGCCGACTCGCTTCCCCCTCCGCCAGGCCTTCTTTCTCCGCCTCCCGGATCAGCTGCCTGCGCAGCAAAGCCCCGCTGAGTAAATCCTTCAAACTTTTCATGTCACGGATCTGCTGTATATGCGTCGATTTTGTACGCCTTATCTCTGTATAAAGATCTCTGTAGTAAATGTCCTGCTCCCCGCTGCGGCCCAGAATCTTTGAAGCCCAGACAGGATTTTCCACAGGGTCAGGAAAATAGATTCCCTCTCCTCCGGCAGCCCCCGGCAGCTCTCCCAGCACCCCTTCATCCCAGCGAATATCCAGTCTCTCCAGCTGTTCCCGACTGTAGTCCTTCATCGCTGCAGCGCGGTTTTCCGCAGCATACTGACGGCTCAGACCCTCCTTTTTTTCGGCAAATTCCTGCAGCGTCAGCAGCGGCGCCTCCTTCACCCCGTTCAGACGGATGATGCTGTAGCCGTAACGCCCCGCAAATACTCCGCTTCGCTCACCAACCTGCAGCTCCCCAAGAAGCTCACGTATCTCAGGCACCAGTTCCTCATAACGGACATATCCCAGATCCCGCCTCACTGCCGCACTGTCCTCAGCACCCGCCATCGGCAGATCCTCAAGCCGGCCGCCCTCCGACAACCGCCGCTCCCAGTCCCGGGCCTCAGACTGCTCCGCTGTGAAAACCTGACTGATGTCATAATAGGTGTTTAAACGTCTGTAATACGAAAACAGCAGGGAATCCCCCGCATCAGCCGCTCCGGTGAATAACTTTTCCGCCAGGGCATTCAGCAGGATCTGTCCCCGGTTCACCTCCATCAGCTCCAGAAAACCGCTGCCCTCCTCAAGACCGGCCGCCGACGCCTCCATCAGTATGATCTCTTCATTGATCACCTTGTCCAGAACCATTCTGCGGTGCACCAAATTGTCGTCTAAACGCGTACTGCCCAGAAATAGTGTATAGGCACGACTGAACCGTGAAACACTGACCTCAGCCCCCTCCATTTCAGCCAGAACAGCGTCACTCTGCCTCTCACACCCCCCGCCCAGCAGCAGTATCACAGACAAACTGACTGCACTGCGTCGGAATATGTGTAAATAAAGGCTGAAGGCCATTCCGTAGTCACTCACCTCTTAACGACTGAAATTTACGAATACATGCACCAAAATCAAGCGTTTTTAGTTATGATCTGAGTGAATAATCAGGTCCCTGTCCGATACACGGCAAAACTCTTTGCCGGCAGACTCAGCTCAGTGCCCTCAAGCTGCCCTTCACCCAGCATTTTTTCCCCGAGAACCAGCGACGGTTCATAGCGCGCGGCCTCTGTATGATCATTAAATACAACATATAAGGTCTCGCCCTCATAGCTCCGCGTAAAGGCAAAGCGCTCCGCGCCGCTCTCAACATCCACGAAGGCCACATCTCCACGGCTGATCACAGGATGGGCACGGCGAAAATGTATCAGGGTCTTCAGATACTCGAAAAATTCTCTGTTGAAGGCCACTGTGTCCGGCTTGCGTTCACTGCCGTCGGGCATGGCGCTTTCATCCTCGTACTCAAGATCCTCCCATATCATGGGTTTGCGCTCATCCGGATCATCCAAACCCCACATCCCGGTCTCTGTCCCGTAGTAGACAGCCGGAGCACCCCGGTACAGCATCTGAAAGGCAAGCAGGGTCTTCACCACCGCATATTCATCCTCTGTCGGTTTCCTCGGATCCAGTTTCTGCTCATGGCTGTAATTCCCGAAATGATCGATGTAATTGTCGGGATTGACGGCCACTGTGGCCAGTCTCTCCGTGTCATGGCTGTCAAAGTAATTCGGAAGACTGTGCAGGTAGGCGGGATGGTATTCCCTTTCAACAAACAGCAGTTTATCAATCATCTCCTCCGCTGTGATCTTCAGTTCACGGTTGACGAAAAACTGATAGGCCGCGTCCCCGAAACGGTAATTCATCACTGCGTCGAAACACTGGGGGCCGATATAGTCTCTGGCATTGAACATGACATTGTTCGTCCAGTCCTCCCACCAGACCTCACCCATCAGAAAAGCCTCCGGGTTGATGTCCCGGACATAGCTGCTGAACTCTTCCCAGAATGGAATCGGCACCATCTCCGCGACGTCCAGACGCCAGCCGTCAATGCCGTCGGACGGGTCCCCGTCTCCGTTCGGGTCCATCCAGCGGCGAACCGAATGAAAGATATAATCCTTCGCAGGCCCAACCAGATCTTCGCCCAGTTCACGGATCTCCGGAAGGGTTCGGGCTCCGTACCAGCAGGCATAGTCAAATTCGTTCTCCTCTGTAGCAGGATCATCAAAAGCAAGGATATTGTACCAGTCAAGATACTCTGAGGCCTGCTGCTTTTCCACAATATCCCTGAATGCCCAGAATTCAATACCCGTATGGTTGAAGACTCCGTCAATGATGATCTTCATATCCCGGCGGTGAACCTCCTCGATCAGTTCCAGAAACAGCCTGTCCGCTGCTGTCCAGGTCCAGGTCCCGGGATCATCCGCTTTCTCAGAGGCCATCAGCTGCAGGTCCTCCTCAGGATCCGGGCCGAAATTATTGTCTATGTGATGAAAGGAGCTGCCGTCGTATTTGTGGAGACTGGGTGATTCAAAGACCGGATTGAGATACAGGGCCGTCACTCCCAGTTCCTGAAGGTAGTCCAGCTTGTCCATGATACCCTGAAGATCTCCGCCGTATCGTCTTCTCTGGGCGTTGAAGTAGAACCCGCGCCCATTGGCTTCCTCCCAAGGCTGCAGACGGTACCAGTCAGAGGTCCAGGGTACAATGGCCCAGGCACTCTCATAATCAAAGGGCCAGCTGCCGATGGTATCCTCTATCTTCGGGTCATTGCCTCTGTCCCCGTTTGCAAAACGCTCAGGAAAGATCTGATACCAGACGGCATCCACCGCCCAGTCAGGATAAGCCGCCTTAAAACTGTCTGCCNTGTCTCTGCAGCCTGATGACAGCACGATGACTGCCGTCAGCAGGATCGCGGGATAATATCTGCCTTTCATACACTCCTCGATGTTTTGAATGTTCTCTCTGCCGGGAAGCTCCAGCTTAACGCAGTCCCTCCCTCAGCAGATTCGCTTCTAAAATTTTTTCATTTCCCTGATCGCTTCCGCGACAGCCTCCACCCGGTCAGTACTGAGAATATCCGCACCTTTGCGATAGAGGTCGCGGTATATCACGGCCCCCTCAGCTGCAGCCCTGTTATCCAGATTGTGCATTGTGCCGAGAATGCTGTATATGCCCTGTTCGTGTATCATGTCATAGACTGCAGCCTCGGGTTCACGCACACCTGTGAAGATCATCAGACGATCCGGCGGCACATCATAGCTGAACAGTGTTCTCAGACTTTCCACAGTGCCTGCACTTACACTCATCATCAGATGAGGTGCCAGATTGTGATAGCGCATCATATCCTCAAAACTGTACACGATCAGGATTACCCTGTCCTCCGCCCTGTTCTGCCGGATGACATTCAGGATATGGCTTGCCTCTACCTGTTTCAGGTCAAGTGTCAGATAAGCTCTGTCCTCTGCCCATTGCAGCACTTCCCCAAGCAGAGGAATACGCTCCGCTGTCAGAGCACCCGCCGGATCCAGCAGGTGCAGTGTCTGCAGTTCTGCAAGTGTCTTCTCGTGCAGCAGACCGCTGCCGTCTGTCGTGCGCTCAAGGGTTTTGTCGTGCATCAGGACCAGAAATCCATCGGCAGTGCTCCGCACATCGCACTCTATGATCGTGGCTCCCAGATCACTGGCTCTCTGAAAAGCTGCCAGAGAATTTTCCGGAAAGCCCTCCACCGGACTTCCCCGGTGTGCTGATATCAGCGGTGGACTGCCCTTCTCCCAGATAAAATGCCGGCGCAGGTCCTCTGCCCGGTNCTCTGCAGTCTCCTCTGCAAAAAATCCGCAGCCGGCTGTCAGACCCAGAATGAGAAGCAGCAGTACAGCTCCCCGCACCTTATGCAGCAGGGATTCCCCCTTGCTGATGTATCCTCCCTGTCCCCAGGACACGGACACCCCTCGCCTCTTTAAATCAGATCTCATCATTCAACCTGTCTGATAATTCACAGTGTTCATGAAAAGAAATTACAAAGAATGACTTCTGCGTGAAAGGAAAAGTGTGGAAGCTGTTTGCATTTAAGGCAGGGCTGTTTAAATTTCCCGACAGAAAAGGAGTTTGTTTGAAGATTCTGGGTATCAGTGCCTTCTATCACGACTCGGCAGCCGCTCTCCTCGTTGACGGAGACATCGTAGCCGCTGCCCAGGAGGAACGTTTCTCGCGGATCAAGCACGATCAGGATTTCCCCGCCCGTGCCGTCGACTACTGCCTGAGGGAAGCCGGCATTCGTTCCGCGGATCTGCATGCCGTCGTGTTTTATGACAAACCCTTTCTGAAATTTGAACGCCTTCTCTCCACTTATCTCCAGCATGCACCGATGGGACTTCCGTCTTTCTTAAAGTCAATGCCCCTCTGGATCAGGCAGAAGATATGGACCCGTTCACTCATTCAGGAAAAACTGCCGGAGTACAGCGGAAAGGTGTTCTTTTCCGGACATCACCACAGTCATGCCGCGTCTGCCTTTTACCCTTCCCCCTTCGAAAAAGCCGCGATCCTGACCGTGGACGGAGTCGGCGAGTGGACCACGACCAGTCTCTACGCTGCAGACGGACAACAGCTGAAAGTACTGCGCGAACTCCATTTTCCCCACAGCCTGGGCCTTCTCTATTCAGCATTTACCTACTACTGCGGTTTCAAAGTCAATTCAGGTGAATACAAACTCATGGGCCTGGCACCCTACGGTGAAGCCCGGTACAGAGATCTGATCCTGAAGGAACTCATAGACCTCAGGGAAGACGGCTCCTTTCGCCTCAATATGAAATATTTTAATTACAGCGTCGGCCTGACGATGACGAACCGCCGTTTTCACAGTCTCTTCGGGGCAGCTCCCAGACAACCCGAATCCCCCCTCGACATCTTTCACATGGACCTGGCCGCCAGCATTCAGTCCGTCACCGAAGAGGTCATGCTCAGAATGGCCCGGCATGCCCGGCAGCTCACCGGAATGGATAAACTCTGTCTTGCCGGCGGGGTCGCGCTCAACTGTGTGGCCAATGGGAAGATCCTCCGGGAAGGTATTTTTTCTGAGATCTGGATGCAGCCCGCCGCAGGTGATGCCGGCGGAGCCCTCGGAGCAGCTCTGGCCCTGGCCCATGACCATTTCAAAGAAAAAAGGAAGGCGGCAGAAAACAGTTTCACCGCTCAGAAAGGAAGCTATCTCGGTCCCTCCTACAGTGACCGGCAGATTGAAGCATTCCTCTCCAGTCAGAATATTCCCGCACGGCAGCTGAAACAGGATGAACTCCTCACCGAAGCCGCCGCTCTGCTCGCGGACGAAAAGGTTCTCGGATGGTTTCAGGGACGGATGGAATTCGGACCGCGGGCCCTGGGCAACCGCAGTATCCTCGGGGACGCCCGCTCCGCTTCAATGCAGAAGACCATGAACCTGAAGATCAAATTCCGCGAAAGCTTCCGCCCCTTCGCCCCCGCTGTGCTGGCTGAAAACGCTTCATCCCATTTTGAGCTTTCAGGCAGCAGCCCCTTCATGCTCCTTACCACGGCGGTCGCCCCTGAACAGGAACTTCCTGTGACTGAAGAAGGACGGGGTCTCGAAAAACTGAACATTGTCCGCAGCCGCATTCCCGCTGTGACCCATGTCGACAGGTCCGCCCGGGTCCAGACGGTCCACAGGGAAAGCAATCCCCTCTTTCATGCTCTGATCAGCCGCTTTAAGGACCTGACCGGAAGCCCGGTTCTGATCAATACCAGTTTCAATGTCCGCGGTGAACCCATCGTGGAAAACCCTGAACAGGCCTATGTATGCTTCATGAGAACCCACATGGATGCCCTGGTCCTGGGGAATTTTCTCCTCCTCAAATCGGATCAGCCGCCTCTTCAGGAAAACCCTCAGACGCAAGACTGGAGGCAAACCTTTGCTCTGGATTGACCTGAAAAGTTCTGTGGAACCGGCAATGCTCCGGCGTTTCGGTTTTGCCGGAGCCCTCTTTTTCCTCCTGCTGACTGCAGGCATCTACCTCCTCAGCGGCCGCTTGAACTGCCTCACGCTCACTCTGTCTCCCGCCTTCTTCTTCCCCGCCCTGATTCATCCTCCCGTTCTCAGTCCGGTCTACCGTCTGCTTAACTTTGTCTCTCATCTGATCGGAACCGTGATCAGCAGCCTCTTCCTCAGCCTCTTTTTTCTTCTTGTCCTCAGCTCAGTCCGGGCAGCCTATTCCCTTCTCGGAAAACGCTTTCTCCCCCCGGGACCCGATATGAAGCAAGGCAGCTACTGGATCGATATGTCTCTAGAGGAACAGGATGATATGGAAAAACAATATTAAATAAGGGTCTGCACATGAGTAAAATCTCCATTCTAAAGGAATTCTGGGAATTCACACGGGTCAGGAAGAAATATGTTCTGATGCCCATCGCTCTCTTCCTAATTCTCCTGGGACTTCTCATCGTTGTCACCGAAGGCTCTGCGATCGCTCCATTTATCTATTCCCTCTTCTGATCTTCTGGGACAGCGATACATGAATGAAGCAACATCAGACAGGCATCGCCTCTTTACCCTTGTTCTTGCCCTCATTCCCCTCCTTCTCCTGCTCTTCCTTGAACTCGGTCTGCGCCTCGCCGGTTACGGCAGTGATTATCCCCTCACCTATTCCCTGACAATCGAAAACTCGGATTATCTGCGACTCAACCGGTCCTTTCCCGGAAAATACTTCAGCAATGATCCCGGCGCCCCAGAATTCCGGGACAGGATCTTCCCGGCTGAAAAAGCTGAAAATACCCGCCGCATTATCGCCCTCGGCGGCAGTACAATGTTCGGCTTCCCCTACACCTACACTGTCAATATTCCTCAGATGACAGAATATATGCTCAATGTCCATCGGCCGGATCTGAAATGGGAGGTCATCTGCCTCGCCACTTCCGCTGTCAACAGCCACTCTATCCTGGATATCAGCAGACAGCTGTCTCCCCTCAAACCCGATGCCCTCATGATCTATGCCGGTCACAATGAATTCTACGGCGCCTATGGCAGCGGCTCAAGAATTCAGGCGCCCGGTGGCTCTGCTCTCGTCAGGATCAGTCTGAGACTGAAAGAATTCCGCATCTATCAGCTGATGCAGTCTCTTCTGTCCGCTTTAAAAAGAACATCCCCGGCTCCGAAGGGCTCCGCCACGCTCATGAGCCGCATTGTCGAGGATAAACATATCAGCTATGACTCAGAAAAACTCCGAAGCACTCACGATCAATTCCGACGAAACCTCGAATCCGTCGCTGAGATCACCCGGAAAAATGCCCTGCCCGTGACGATCGCAACCCTCAGTTCCAACCTGCGTGACCAGCCGCCCTTCATCAGTCTGCCCCCTGAGCTGGAGATGAAAAAACAAGCCCTGCTAAAAGATTTTGAAGCTCTTCTCTATCAGGACAGAGCCAGCACAAGCGCTGCAGATTATGCAGGTCAGGACCCCGTTCATCAGCCCTCTAATGCAGACCCGGCCCCCCCGACCGCAGTCTCCGACCCCCCCGGGCCCTCCCTGACAAAGCCATTCTGCAGAGCACATTCCATACCTGTCCCTTCAGCTTTCCACAGTTACCTGCAGGGCTTGGAACTGCTTCATTCAGGTCTTCCCGACAGCGCCTACAGATATTTTTCAGAAGCACGGGATCTGGATGCTCTCAGATTCAGGGCCGCATCCGATCTCAATGACATCATCCGCCGGCATGCCCTTGAGTACAGCTGGGATCTGGTGGATGTCGAAACCCTGTTTCGAAGCGTTGCAGAAGACAGCATTCCAGGAAATGATCTTTTTCTCGAACATCTGCACCCAAATATCCGCGGCAATTTTCTGATGTCCCGTGCCTTCTTTCAGTCATTGAACGATATTTTTCCCCTCCGGGACAGCGCGTCCTCCCCTGCCGTCGTCACAGGCCCTTCGGAAAAAGATTTCTTTGCAGCCTATCCCGTCACAGGCTTTGAAGAACGTGCCGGAGAACTGAGCATCCTCCAGCTTACCAGCGCCTGGCCCTTCAGCTACAGTGAGCAGCGCCCCGAACTCAGGGCCTCAACTCCGGATGAAAAGCTGATCATAGATTACCTTGAAGGCCGTCTGCCCTATGATTCAGCCCTTAAAAACTGGGCGGAGATCCGTGCCTCCGTGCCGGCTCCGCATGACCGGCTCGCTGCACTTCAGAGTCTCTATCTGGCAAATCCTCTCAACGATGCCCTCCTGGCAGAGATCATGGCTTACTTTGAGCAGCATGCTCAGACAGAGGAAGGGCTGAAATGGATTCAGCTCGCTGAACAGTATCGCCTCAGCTACCGCTCCCGCTATCTCAGCGGCATTTTCCTCTACCGCGCGAACCGTGTCGCCGAGGCTGAGACTGCCTTTGAGCAGGCCCTGGAATTGTACAGGCAGAGTTCCGTCAGAAACAGGGATTTCAGTGCCGAACTGCATTTCAACTATCTGACTGCCCTGGCCCTGCAGCAGAAGTACCCTCAGGCACTTGAGCATCTGGATGCCCTGTCCCCTGACCTGAAAAATGATGCCCGCATCCGCAGTCTGCGGCAGAAACTTATCACAGTCATCTCCTCCTGAAACGGGACAGATCCATGAGAAGCAGAAATTATCACGCCTTTATCTGGCATGCCTTCTTCCTTGCCCTGACAAGCACCTTCACTGAGATCAACACAGTGATCAGCGGCCTCCTGATGACAGCAGGGGGAAGCGCTCTGCACCTCGGATTCCTCACAGCGATCATGACCGGCATCCCTCCCCTGAGCAAGATCCTCTTCGCAGGATATATCTCAGGAAAACAGAGAAAACGACCCTATCTGCTCGTCGGGATCAACGCACGCATACTGGCCCTGGCTGTGATCGCCTGGATTCTCTTTGAGAACACGGCCAACCCCGACATAAGTTCCCCCCTCCTGATCCCCTTCGTCTTCGTTCTTATGTTCATTTTCGCTGTAGCGGGCTCCTTCGCCGGCATCTCCTATACCGACATCCTGGGAAAAAGTCTCAACGCCGGTGAAAGACGGCATTTTTTCGTTGTAAGACAGTATTTCCAAAGCGGCGGTATTCTGATCAGCGCCCTCATCGCCAGGCAGCTGATGCACCTGCTGCCCTATCCTATGAATTACGTCATTCTCTTTGCCGCAGCTTCCTTTATGCTGCTTGTCGCCTCAGGGGGCTTCTGGGCCCTGCAGGAACCCCTGCGTTCCGTTCATTCCGGCCGGAGACCCTCACTGCCCGCTCTGCTTCGCTCCATCCCCGCCCTCGTACGCAGCGACCGAAATCTCCTGAATTATATCATTCTCCAGAATATCAGCGGTGTCGGTATGATGCTCCTGCCTTTTTACATGGCTCTTGCCAGAGACCGATTCGGCCTCTCCGGCACCGATATAGGAAATTTTCTGCTGCTCCAGATCATCGGCTCTGTCCTCTCAGTCAAGATCTGGTCCATGGTCAACCACCGCGGCGGTTATAAAAGAATATTGAGCCTGTGCCTGCTTCTCAGCGCTGCCCTGCCCATCTACGCCTATCTGTCCTCCAGCCTCGGGCTCCTCGCCTTTGCACCCGTTTTCTTCTTCAGCGGCAGCATTATCAGCGCACGGCACATGAGCTTCGAAGCCGTCTTTATTGACATAACGGATGATCAGAACCGCGCCCTCTATGCCGGTATCGCAGGTGTCAGCAATATTGTCTCCGCTCTTATCCCCGTCTTCAGCGCGGTCCTCATCCTCAATCTCGGATTTCTACCCGTGTTCACCGGCTCCGCCCTCCTCCTCCTCTGGGGCAGACGCGTCCTCTCCAGAATATCCCTCAGCAGTGATTCAGCCTGATCCCCTGTCATCT